>Ga0137297_10010_pt1 | contig 245633 bp, 227 predicted proteins | sample RamsorincwithD2O_FD_97191 | JGI IMG/M metagenome (GOLD analysis project Ga0137297, IMG submission 97191) | Mouse cecal microbial communities from Vienna, Austria - Mucin amended with D2O | ecosystem: Host-associated > Mammals > Digestive system > Large intestine > Cecum | place: Austria: Vienna...
CGCTTGTTTTCCTAACTCTATCATTGTTTAAACAGGTATTTTACCGGCACCTTTTTCGTGAGCCATACGCCGTTTTCAGAAAGATAAAATTTATATCCATCCCGATACATTTCCCCTGCCCTCACAATATAGAGGACTGGCCTGCCGTGACGCTTTCCGACTTTTTCAGCGGTGTCGCGATCCTTTGACAGGTGTACATACAGCCTGCTCTTCGGAATAAGCCCCTGCACATCGATGGCGGTCACATATTTTTCTCCTGTTCCATGCCAGAGTTCTGCGGGCGGTTCTGCCTCAGCAAGCTCCACATCGACCGGGATGGAATGGCCCTGATTGGCTCTGATCAGGGTTTTATCTTCGTTGAAGGAATACCGTTTCTTTTCGTCCGTTCGAACAATTTCTTCCAGAATGTCGAAGTTAAAGGTATGTGTTTTTGCGATGCCTGTGATAAGTTCGTTTACGTTAGCCCAGCCGTGTTCGTCCAGGGTAATGCCGATGGTTTCGGGTTTGTGACGAAGGATCAGGCTCATGAATTTGCTGGTTTCTTTTAGGTTCATAATGTTGGCTCCTTTGTGGAATAAATTTTTTAGTTATCGTATATTATAAAAAATACAATCTCTTAGCATCTTCTTTACCAAGAATACTCCCCAAAAGTTCTTTCTTTGATTAACCCTCTTACCATAAACTTTATCTCTCTCATTTCATCATATATCTTAACTCTTACCAAAACGATTATTCTCAACCTTAAGTCTATTATTATATCCATTAATTCTTTTAATAATTTCACCAAGCGTTGCTTTTGTGTATTCAATATACATATCTTTATATTCCCTCGCAAAAAACAAATCTAATTTATCCTTATAGTCAACTCCTGCTCTTCTTTCAAACTCTCTCCCAAGATTCGTCACATTTTTGATTATCATAGAAGAATATTCACATAATATATTTTTATCCTTTAATTTTTTCAATTTTTCCGGTAACCAGTTATTACTCAGCAAAGTATTGGTATTCCGATCAATAAAAATAAAATTAAAGAAATTATTTACATACCGCTTATAAATTATATCGTCTACTATATATTCACAATTACTTACAATCATTTTTCTGTTTTTTGTTTCACTTATTATAAAATGTTCAATTGAAAATACATTATCATCTGTAATAAATTTGTATAGTTCATTCATTTTTCCCTTTCTGACAACGACCTTCCCATTTTGATTAACAAAAAAATTATAAATAGTGGCCAACGATTTGCACCTAAATCTCTGATCCTCTTCATCTTCATTTTGGGCAAATTTGTACTGTGCCATCAAGCGAGCATCTGTTATTTTATCTAAGGCGAAATACCCATTAATTTGTTTTACTAATTCAGCATACCACTCCATTTCATTTGCTTTTATTATATTAATTAAAACATCTGTGCTTTTTTTATTTTCAAAAATTGTAAATAATACTGAAAACATATAAATGCCATAAATAGTACGGACACTTTCCTTAGTCTTCTTACTCTCACCATAAATTAGCATAAGAAAATATTTTATCAACAATGCTTTCGGCAAAACTTTTGTATCTTTTAAAATCTTGCTAATAATATTATGTATTACCATTAATTCAACATTATCAATATCTTCACCAACAATACCATTTTTAAATATTTCCTCTATCTCTTTATTAATGGAATTATTATCAACAAATAATAACATTATCTTAGCTATATTATTTAAATGTTCCAAAGATGTTCTCATATATTGATTACTGCTAATCAATTCAATAATATGTGTCCCCTCTCTGTATGTTCTACCGTCCTCTTTATAAGCTTTTTTCAGCAAAAAATCTGTTCCAAACTCCATACCTTTATACTTATTGCCACAATACAAATCACATAAAAAATAATGTTCCAGCAATCTTAGCAGTGAATAGTCCATTTTACTTTGTTCAATTTCTGCTGTAACTGTTTTTAACAAATACCACTGGTCTCGAATTTCTTTGCCAGAATCATTTCTAAACAAATAACTTTTAAATATATCTTCTACATCTAATTGCTTTCCCTTTAAATTTACATCAATAAAATAACGAATCCCCTCACTCACATCATCTGCTTCATTAATGATTATATTAAAACTACAGGAACTCATATTTTCTATAATTTTTTTTGCATCTCTTCTATTTTGTATCTCTTCCATTCCCATAATATAATCCCACAATTCCGTATATTTCGATAATTGTTTAAGCTTATCCGATTCATAAACTTGTTCTGTATATTGGCTTTTATCAAATCCTTGCTCAATTACATTTGCAAATCCCTCAAAACTTTCTATTGTTAATTTGCACGTATTAATTATATCGATTTCATCACTATGAAGGCGCTTAATACAACATAATATCATGATCAAAACAGTAATTCGTTGCTGACCATCTATAATGGAGAACTTATTGTCAATATGTTTTGTTAATATTATATTTCCAAGAAATTTCGGCCCTGATTTTATATCTTCAATCAACAATGCTACATTGTCACTCGACCATCTTATCTCTCTCTGAAAATCTGGAATACTATAAATCCTATCTTTCTCCAAGAATAAGATTTTCCTTTTTCCCGCTTCTAATGTAACATATATTTCCTCATCAGTATTGGAAATAAATTTTTTAACTGACGCAATTATTCCTAATAAATCTCCCATGGTTATACCTTCTTTCGTATCTAGCTCATTTATCTCAAATAATAACTCATACTTTTATTGCAGGCACTTTGCATATTCTCTACAAAACTTAATTAACAGCCACCATTTTAAATAGGCGCTTAATATCATATCAACCCTATTTCTCCCTGATTTTGGTTATATTCCTGCATTGTTTCTTCATTTACCTTCCCTACTGATACCAAATAATATACCTTTATCTAGAAAAGCTTGACTACTATACAGTTTCTGTATTCAGGATGTCTGTCAAACAGCATCCGTGTAGTCTTTCCCCTCAGATATGACATAACTTCCATTTAATCTGTTTCTCAAACTCTTTTACAAAATTTTCACTATGCATTTTCACTCAATTAAACAAAACCGTCCGTGAAAGACAAAACTCTGTGAATCAGGTTAAGCTACCCTCAAAGAATTTCAATCTTTGCTAGATGAGGTCATGTACCAAGAAAATAACTTACTTTGTAATTATCCGCACACATATCTACTACTATTCCTGATATATCTGTATAGCCATATTAAATGCCTCTAAGAATTCTTCTCTTGATGTCGGCTTTTGTTCTAATGGAAAATCATGAATTAGTTGATATCCTCTTAATGCATATGCATTCAATGCTTTTATCCCTTCGTCTGAAAGCATAGTGTTATTATCACACAAATAACGCAACATCATTTCTTCAAGTTTATGAGTTTGTACATCAATTCCTTGTCGTTTCATCTCTGTTGCCACTAAAAGTCCTGCTATTTGAGCTCTACCATCAATATATGATTTAGGATAATTCTCTACTAATTCATTCAGATCTATAGTAGATTCATCAACTTGTACAGCAGCCATTCCAAGCATTGCGCAACAATAATACACATCAAATTGTGTTTCAAATTTATTTTTATCATTACTTCTATCCCTATGTGACCCCTCTGAAGGAATTATATCCGAAAAAAATTTTTGGGCTTGTTTTGATATACTAAAACGCATTACTGTTCATCTCCTTTATCATTACGCTGATAAGAATCAAAAAACTCTTTACTCATATGCATCTCCACACCACCTTGTGTTGATGCAATAATTGTAATAAATTGAGTGTTTGGCTTATCATAAAATCTATTCGCAAAATGCTCAATTTCCGCCGGTTGAATAAATGCTATCATTTGATTAAAAACATCTGGAATAATATCTGCCACAGCCTGTCTTTTATCAAAATCCATTTTACCTGTAGGTGAATCTATCACAAAAGGGAATTCCAATTCTGCATCTTCAAATAATGTTCCAAGAAAACAATAGGCAATTCCTAATGTCTGACCTTCACTTGCACCATCACGATTCTTAAGTTTTATGTACTTATCAATATTTTCAATCTCAATATCATCATCTTTTATCACTTCTTTAAGCTTTTCATTCGTTTTACGCACAATTTCCTTCTTTAACTCTTTGGTAGCATTTAACTTTATATTGAAAAGTATCGTTTCTACAGCTTCTTTTCTACTTAAAGCAATGCTTGTTCTAGTTGCTGCAGCAATTTTTTGTTCATAATCGCTATAAATATTTTGAGCCTTATGAATGTTATTATTTTCTGTCAGTTCATCATTAGACTCATCCTTGGATTCAATTGTATCAAGTTGAGACTTGGCTACTGCAATCGCTTTTTCCAGTTCCAAAATTCGATCATTCAGTTTATATGCTTCTTCTCCTCCCGCTTTCAATAATTTTTCAGCATTATTATTAAAACGGGTTTGAAGACGATTTCCCTCCTCCCTTAATTCTTTTAGATGTTCATATGCTTCACGCAATCTTTCATCATATGAATTACTAATGAGACTACTCTTTATTGAATTTAAAACCGACTGCTGATCGCTTCCTAAATATCTTTCCGCATTGACAAGAATAAATTGTCGTTCTCTATCCTTTATTTCTCTTCCACATACACATATATCAGCATCTGATAACTCCACAAAAAAATCCTTTGAAATAGTTTTGGGTAGTTTCAACTTCGTCATACTACTTGCAAGTTCATACATACGTTCATTAAACTTTGGGCTTATCAAATATGGCGACTTCATTAAATTTAAAATTTCAGATATCTTTGCATCCACTGCATCTTTGTTATGTTGCTGTTCTTTAATAATATCTTGTTTCTCAGCATCTAATTCTTTGTAATTTTTATCAAGCTCATCTCTTTGTGCAATTTTACTTTCTCGTTCAGTTTGATATTTTTCTATATCAGCCTTTAACTTCTTAGCCTTATCTTTAAGTGTCTCAATTGTCCTGCAAACACTATCTCGTCTCGTTTTCAGATTACTAAGGGAACCTTTACTTCCTTTAGCCCCCTCTGTTTCTTGGATTTCTGTAAGAATCCTCTGATTACTAGCAATTATATTATCTAACTTGTCCAATCTATATAAATATTTTATGGTCTCTTCCGCTTCATTGGAGGAACTATCCATCGTCTTTTTTGCCTGCTCGCCATCAAAAACAAAACGACTAACAAACTCAGAAGAAAAAATATCCTTTAGTGAATCTGGCAAATGGCGGCCTTCCTCATATCCACCATTCTCTGTTGTCGTTGTATTTATAGTTGCAGTCCCTGTTTTATAGTCAAGACATAAGAAATATTTATATTGACGCTCATCAAACTTAACAGTAATACTAAACTCACCTGCACCAGGATCTCTTGTCGTAGGTGCAAATGATTTTACATCACTTGCACTCCACTCAATCGCCGTGCCATCCAATAATCCTTTTAAAAGTGCCATTGTAGTTGTTTTTCCTGTACCATTTGCCATCATAATAAAATTATTATTAATAACGTTTCCTGCGACATCAACAAAAGACAATTTTAAATCAGTAATCTTTCTGATATTTTTGTATTCTATTCCAAGAATTGACATTTTCATACTTATTCCTCCTCTTCCTCAATGAGAGAGAGTGCTCTTTTCAAATCATTTTCACTAGCATTGTTATTGAAAACATTTTTTATATATTTCTTGAAAACAGTTCTGAAGTCTGAAGAGTGATTAGATGCATCTATTACGCAATCAATTGTGTGCTCAATTATTTTATTCCTCATATTCACCCCTCCTTGTTTCTGAAAGTGTTATAAGCCATTCTTTTCTCTCTTGATCCGCATTATGATCATTCTCTTCTGCATCCTCAAGGACAAAATCTATAACATTTGCAACCTTACCCGGGTTTGTTTTATCCAGTCTTAATGCCCGTCCTATTCTTTGTGTTGTTACTAATCGAGAACGATCTGATGCAAACAAGAAAATGTTTGTTACACTACTGATATCAATACCTTCTGATACCTTTTTACAAGTGAGCAGACAATTTATTTTCCCTTCCGAAAAATTTACAAGATTATACTTTTCATCATCTGCATAATAAGTATGATATTTATCTGTATACTTAATTAAAACATCTTGCAATTTTAATCCATATTCCATAGTCTGAACAAAAATAATACACTTCTGTAACAGTTCTGGTCTTGATGAAACTAATTGTTCGAATTTATCAATCTTGCTTATGGCCGTTTTATTTACTAATGCTAACTGAGTGTACATATCCTTTTCATCATAAGGTTCTCCTTTTTCTTTTTTCGCTCTAAACGCTGCAATAATATTCTTCTTTTTCTGTTTTTCCGCCTCTGTAAGTTCATAATTTAAAGGGATGTAATTAAATTCACATAAAATCCCTTTCTTAATCGCATCCTCCAACGAAAACTCAAATATTATTTCACCAATCTCATTTTGCAGAAAATCATTGCCTGCCTCATCATATTCTCGCTCTGGAGTTGCGCTTAATCCCAATCTATACTTATATGGTGATATCTTTCCTGTGAGATTATCAACAAATGAACTAGAACCAGCTCCATGAACCTCATCAAATATAAACAGTGTATCTTCTTTGTAATTACCCGGTGCCTTATCTAAAAGTGTTAATAGTTTTGTCAAATTATTTGCTTCTCGGGAAACCAATAGCAAAGCTTCATCCGGATGCATAATAAAATCATTCATACGCTTATACAAACCATAGTGATAATGAATCTGTTTATTTTTATAAACTTCTCGCATTTGCATTGCCCATTGATCTAGCAAATCATTTCCATACATCGTAATGATAACACGCTTTATCTTTCCTTCTTCAAAAAGACGATCCATTATCTTTATAGCCGTAATCGTCTTTCCAGTTCCTGTAGCCATTGCAAGTATACCATGTTCTTTTTCCATTAAACATTCTACCGCTTTATCTTGATGTATCCACTTGTTAAGTTCTCTTTGTTCCCTTTTATAAGGTCTCTTTGAAGTACGCAACTGAAAAATCTGCTCTTTTACTGCATTTGGAATAGTATATATTTTTAAATTTTTATCCTTACACCCCCATATTTTTTCAAAACGTAAAATATCCGCTTCAACATATTCTCTTGTGCCAGACCATGTCTTAAATACTTTAATACTTTCATAATTTTGAAATCCATGTTTACTATCATTTATCGAACCAGAAAAAGAAAGCGCTTCTTCCCCGTTATAAAAAATACCAAATTTATCATGAAAATCACCTTCCTCAAGTCTTTTGCATGGAATGGCGAACTTCATATCAATAATACCATCATATAACATCCATGAAAAGGCATTTAAAACATCTTCTTTCATTTCTTTTTCTAAGGTTCTAACATTATCAAGAAGTGCAATTTCAAATTTCTTATATGCATCAGTATCATCTTTTTCCGAATTAATTATGGCATCAGTATCATCATTAGAAAGAATAGGACTTGTTACCAAGCGTATTTTTCCTCCTCTCGAAGCGAAATCGCTCATGCCCTTAATATTGTATGATATCCAGCCTGTTGTAAAGAAACCAACCCCTCTATCAAACCTTTCTGCCCATTTTAAACACGGCAAATACAATTCTTCAATCAAATTATCTTCCGATGTATCTAAACATGGTTTTACCTTTGGATAATCCATTAATTTCCTCCATTTCTATAGATTCATATCTAACTTACATAGATGATTATAAAAGTCTTTACTATATCTCTTCTCGTCTTCTAAAAGCTTAGCACCCCTATCTAAATGGGCTTTTACTATTCCCGGAAAATATTCCTCTTCATTTATACCTCTATGTTCTCTGTTTATTATAAGTGCTTTAAATAAAAGATCATGATCCCCAAAAATAGTTTGCCTGCTCAATTCAAGTCCTTCATTATCAGTTTTAAAATCATCAGGTTCTATACATCCCTTTTTTACAGAAAGTGCAATTGCTAACTTAGAAAGAATATATGGCTGTAAACCTAATACTTGCCCAAGCGAATTAAATATTTCTTGGGTTTGCTTTGCAGTATGCAATTTATTTGTCACGATTTACATCACCTCCAAAATATGTATCCTCTAAGATTTCTGTATTTCCTTTTGATGTGTGACTTAATATAAATGTATTTGACACCACATCCGTTATTGAATTTTGATAATCTCCAACAATTTCCTCATCAGTAGAGAGAATAATAATTTGACCATTTAATTTTTTGAAAAATTTTTCCAAAATTTTCTCCCTGTGTTCTTTATCAATTCTAGCAAATGGAGTATCAACAATATATGGAACATCTATTTTATTCAATTGTGATAATGCCTGATATAACGCCATAATAAATATTTGCTTTTCACCTGCCGACAGTGGCTGCTTAACCTCCACTGGTAGAATAATTTCATCGTCACTACTTACCATTTTGCTCTCCATTATCTCATATGCATGCATACCAATTTGGGCAATTAAATATTCACTTCCACCTTTACGCAACATTTTTTTCAAATTCTCAACTTTATACATTTTATTCTTGTATGGAAGAACATTAAGATTATTATCTATATGAATTCCATCTATCAGATCCGATTTATTTATCAATAAACCAAAAAATTCCTGAAAGGATTGCTCTACTTGTTTTATGCTCTTTTTATAAAGAATATCTTGTAACTCATCAAATGCCAATAAAGCTCTAGCAGATATATCATCTATAGATTGCTTTTTTAACAAAACCTCATAATCAGATTTTGCTTTAGCTAATTTCGAAGCAGAAACCGCTTTATCTGCCCTATACTTTTGTAATTCTGAATCTAATTTAACTAAATTAGCAGTTCTCTCTGCCTTCTTCTCATTTAAATCACTCTTTGCTTGAAGATATGCTTCATAATTCTCCACATTACTACACTCCATTTTCTTTCTTATCCTTTTTACATGCTTCAATGATGCCTCAATATCATCTGATGCCACTTTAATTCTATCAACTTTAAATGATTTAAGGCTATTGATCTTGGAAATTAGTTCATACCTATCCAGGTCTGATAAATTTAATATAGACTCAATTGCAGAGGTTTTATTTGCATAATCAATTATTTCATCAATAATTTTTTCTGTTATATCACTTGATAATTCAACACCTGCACTTTGCAAAACATTTTCAATAATACCTTTAATTGGAGGAGTATCTATTGTATTTTTAACACTTGCATCTATTTGCGCATTATGTTCTACTTCAATCTGTTTCTGTAATTCTTCTAATTGTGTTCGGAGAATTATAAACGGAAGCACATTATTTGCAATGTCTTTCAACCATTTTCTATTCTCCTCTCTTCTTATCTCTTCCTTTGTTATTCGTTCCTGCATTGATCTCCATTCTTTTTTGGATATGCCACCTGTCTTTGCATATTTCTTCTCTAAAGCTGCTAATTGATCATCGATTATTGCAATTTCATTTGAAACATCCTTATAATAATCTTCAGCAGATATAATTCTTTCACTTAACAAATTATCATTAGCAACACATATATCATATTCTCTTGATATATTCGCACCTCCTCTAGACTTTACACGGGATATTCTCTTAAAATTTTCTCGTATAATATCCATAGTATCTAAATTACATAATTTCAAAAAAGCTTCTTTAAAATCAGAGTTTTTATTACTATTAAAGATAAAATCACTAATTTTCTCTCCATCAAAAAAATAGAATCTAAATAAGTTAGGAGGAATTATTTGAAAAAAGAAACTTTCAAAATCACTTTTTTCTGTTTCTGAAACAAATTCTCCATCTTTCGATAATTTAAAGTTTTCAAATACTTTCTTTCCTTTGATTTTCCAACCTCTATCAAACTTATATATATGATTGTCCTTTCCATCATCTAAAAGTAACTCAATACTAACTTCTGCCTCACCATTTTGAAGCTTCTCATTTGTATTTATAATTTTTACTATTTCCTCATAATATTTCGAATTATTAGCTTCATATCCATATGCAACACATCCATACAAACAGATTTTAATAGCACTGAAAAGAGTTGTCTTTCCTGCACCATTTTTCCCCCCTATTAGTACCATTCTCTTTGTTTTATCACTAATATCAAAATTAATTACATTCTCGCCAATATAGGGGCCTATATTTTTTATTTTTATAGTTTTAATTTTCATTGTTAATTACTCCTTCGATAGCACCATAATGCAGCCATCCCTGATTAATAATCTGATCAAATGATTTTTGCATTTTATTACTTCTTGTAATATGCTTGTTCATATCAACAGATACAATGAGCTTTGTTATCAATTCTACAGGAATATTATGCTTATCAGAAACTTCTCTTATCACTGTAATTGCTTCATTATCAAATCGAGGTACTTTATATTCATCCCAAGGCAATTTCTTTCCTTTTACTTTAAAATAAGTATCTACTAAAGTCCTACAAGTAAGATCTCCTTCTTCATCCCACATTTTATCAATTACCTTTAGTTCTACCTCAGTTATCAATTCTAGTCCTGTCTCGTTTTCTAATTCCAATAATTCTTCAAGGATTATCTGTCTAGCTTCTAAAGTAAATGGTCCCATTCCAAAACTCCCATCTGACTTTTTATATACAGAACCATTTCTGCGTTTGGTATCCCTCAATCCTCTATCCTCTCTCATTTCCAATAATCTATTTCTAAAATTTCTAAGTAATGTAAGCATTTCTACTTCTTTTTTATCCTTAGAATTGTTAATAAAATTTTGAAGCGATTTATCCTCCTTAACCATTGTGCAGCACCAACAGCCAAAACGCGAATTACCCGTTACAGGAATTTTGTCTCTATCAATTTCACCTAAGACACTTTTTTCTTCTCCTAAATTCTCCCCCTGATATAAATTAAAAAGATATTTCATATCAGATCCCCAGGGACTTTTACAATCCCCTTTTAATAAGAATTCCCAAACCAATTCATTAGGGATCTCTGTAATAGGATTATATACATACGCATTGGCTATATCGTTATGCATATTTAATAGTTTGCCCTCAATTTCACGAGCACTTATTGTTTTTAAGCGACTAAGGCTCTCTCCTTTTCTAACACCAAGCAAAATGATAATTTCTCCGCTCTCTTTTATTCTTTCATTAACAAACTTGTTCATAGGATTAATCTTCAAACGTTCGGTACACCACCTAAATCGAGGAGGTTCAGGTGTCGGGTATCCTAGCCCTATTACCCTACTCCAAAATGTCTGTTCAGCTTCTGGATATATAATTTCTGCTTGCATATTTATATTATCTCTTTTTGCGGCCTTGTTAATACTATCGGAAGAAGAATGCATATAATTCTTTACAATGGGATTTTCGACCATAGTATCGGATGTTATTACATATACCTTTTTGTTTAATACACCTCCTGCATCTCTTAATCGTTTCATAGCCTCATATACGAGACTCACTAATAAAGTGGAGTCTTTCCCGCCACTATATCCGATAAGCCAAGGGCGTGTATCATGATTATACACAATCATTATTTCTTTAATTATATCTTCAAACGCCTGAAATTTACCATTGTATACCATTTATATCTCATCCTTTCATAATCAATTCTTTCTTTCGTTCTTCGTCACCAATAGGCAATGAAAGAAGTCTTTTTATCTGAACATAAGTTAGAAATATTCCTTGTTCATTTCTATTAATCTTTCCATTAGGTTTTATTGCCCTATTCATCCAGCACTCTTCATTATTTCTTAACCAATCAATCTTCCTAAGTCCAGCTAATGCTAAATCGACATTTATTTCGGGATGTTGACAAATATATTCACACAATCTACCTAATGCAAGAATGATTAATCCTTGAGTTGTAATATAATCTTCTCGCAAACTCTTTTTGCTTAATTCTCCTTTGTTCATTTCATTCCATTCTTTCATATTAACTACTACATTTTTCCAAAAATTAAGTATAAAAGTTTCTGCCTTATTATCATCTCCTATAATTTTCACAATCCTTTTATTCGCTGTGTAAAATGTATTTAGTGTAAATAAATTAGACGAAAATTTGCTTAAGTTATCCTTTTCCTTATCTGTATATTTTCTCAAAAAATCAATTGAGTTAACTATATTTTTTGTAATAATCGCTACTCTATCTTTTGATTCATACAACGTATTTAAAGATTTAGAAGTTGTCACTGCATGCTTATTCAAATCCGTAAACATTTGTTGACTCGCAACCAACCCTTTATCCTGGTATATTACAATAGATATTGTTTCGCTCTTTAATGTTTCATCTTCTGCAATTGCTGCTTCAATCGCCGCCTTTCGGTGTTGCCCATCATTGATTAAAAAAGAGGCATCCATATCAATTTCAAGCAATCCTGTGTTTGAATCAGTACAGGACTGTACAAAGTTCATATTACCATCCACAGAAGCAGCAAGTGCAGAAAAGACATAGGATTCCCTATTATCTAAAATATAGTCTCTTATTTCAGGAATCCTTAACTCATTTAGCTTTCGCTGTGCTCTATGCTCTGGTGCAACATCATTATTGTCACTGGAAAATATTCTTCCTAATAACCCCAACGGAACCATGCATATATAATATACCTTACCTGCCTGTATACCTTTAACTGCCGGAAACTGATACTTTAACATGTTCTATCTCCATTACTCTATTTTTACATATACTTAAGTATATACGTAAGTAGCATCCATGTCAATCAATTCATACACCACTTATCAAGACTCCGACCATGTTGATATAATTCCAAATTTTGGTTATATAAATTTTACTAATGCTCCTATCAACAAATAAGCAAGTATAAAATAAATTCTAGTTGAGGTTGGAAAAATGCAAAAATTACCATGATAAGTTGAAATGTTCTAATCCGGCTAAAGACTCAGCAGTGAATCCCCTCGCACCAGAAAACCCCTTACCAAGGCGAAAAGGGCGATATCTGCACCGGATCCGAATGCAAGATGGAAGTCCGCTGCCCCATCGAAAAGATAGACGAGGCGATGTGGCTCATCCAAAAGATACATCCCTACAAGGAACCGTTGATCAACATAGTTCCCCTGTGTACCTTTTGATTTTTTTAACTTAAATGCTCCTCATTACTGCGAATCACTTCCCTGTACCAGTCAAAGCTCTGTTTCTTCATCCTCTTCATCGTACCGTTCCCATCGCCATCCATATAAATGAATCCGTACCTCTTCGGCATCTGCGACGTGGACGCGCTGACGCTGTCGATGCAGCCCCACGGTGTAAAGCCGAACAGCTCCACGCCGTCCTCGACCGCTTCTCTCATCTGAAGTATATGATCCCTCAAATACTCGATCCGGTAAGTATCCCTGATGCTGCCGTCCTCTTCGACGACATCCTTTGCGCCCAGACCGTTCTCCTCAATAAATAACGGCTTCTGCTAACGGTCATAGAGCTGATTCAGGGCAATGCGCAGTTCCTTTGCATCGATCTGCCAGCCCCATTCGCTGGTCTCCAGATACAGGTTTTTCACGCCCTTTATCAGCAGATTTCCGCTTACCCTGTCATAATTTTCCGGGTGGGCGCTGGCTGCTGTGGACATGTAGTAACTGAAGGACACATAATCTGCGGGATAACTTCTCAGGATTTCCTCATCGCCGGCTTCCGTCCTTAACTCCACGCCCAGTTCCTTAAACCATCTGGCCGTGTAAGCCGAGTAATATCCTCTCACCTGCACATCGCTGAAAAACAGCGTTTCGCGCTGCAGCTCCAGAGTTTTCAGCACATCATCTGGATTACAGCTGTAGGGGATCGGCATCTGGTAGCTGATCATACAGCCCATCTGGGCCCCCGGTATCATCTCATGGCACAGCTTTGTGGTAAGATCCCCTGCCACAAACTGGTGGTGAGCCGCCTGAAATTCGTCCTGTGCCAGATAATCGTTACCTTCCTCGATGATCCCCGCACTTATAAACGGGTGTCTGATAATACTGTTGATCTCGTTAAAGCTCATCCAGTATTTTACTTTCTTTCCGCATCGCTCAAACAAACATCTGGTTCTCAAAAATTCTTCCTGGCAAAATAATTGCAGACACAATTGATAACTTCTGCCACTTTCCATCGCTTTATTTTTAATCTTACAAGCACCGAACTCGCCATGTCACGCATTTAGCATTATCTCCATCAATTCGCTAACCTTCTTATATACTCTCATTTCCTTTGCATACTTTGATAAATTGCCCAAATTTTTTTATCATCTGCGACATATGCATTTACTGCCTTATTAAACATTTCATTATCCGTTTTAATTTTTTATAACAAATCAACAACATTTTTTTTAATTATTTTCATAAAAATTATATTATTAGAACAACTACCCTTTGACTATTATAAAACAAAAGGGATACCGGAAGTCTCCTTCCTAGTACCCCTGCTCTCTCAAAAAGTGTAAAAACCGCTCTACACCGCCGCCTGATTTTTCCACCCTCTCCGGCCTTTCTCCTCCCACATCAGAAACATCGAAAAAATCCCCTCCCTTTGTCTTCTCCGTTATCATAAAGCTGTCGCTCCCGTAGATTCCTTCTTCCGCCCCCACAAATTCATCTCCCCAGAAGGCACAATCTTCCTCCCTAAGTTCCGCTCCCTTTCTTTCCTCTTCCTCCGTTCTCTGCTCTACTCCCTTCCTCTCTTCTCCTGATCTCTGCTCCTCTTCCTTCCTCTCTTCTTCTCCTGTTCTCTGCTCTTCTCCTTTCTTCCCCTCTTCTTCCTTCCTCATCTCTCCGGATTCTTCTTTCACCCACAGATCTTCCCGTATCTTCTCAAATATGACATCCACATTATCGCTCTTGGAGCTGATCCCCACTTCCAGATATTTGGCATCACAGGTGGGTTTCACCTCCAGCCCATACTCCCTGCCGATACAGACCGCAATCTCCATCAGCCCTTTCAGCCCTTCCGTCATCCCATGCCGCCTGAAACTTTCCCTTAACATCTCCAGCTCATTTTCCTGCATGAACAGATTATCTCCCCGCAGCGCTTCCGGCATCAGATCAATCTTGCAGTAATTCGGCCTGCTGAACACGATATCCGTATCAAAATCATACTGTTTTTTTAGTGTTATATGTATCTCAAAACAGATCCGGTGAATCTTTTCAAGACACGCTGCATCCGGCAGCATATCCCGGAACACATAAGGGTTCCCGTCCCGGAACGCATAGTTGAACGCCCCCCTGCCCAGTCCGAGATACAGATGATCCAGTTCCTCCGCCGTAAAATACCTGCCGATCTCTCCGCCCGCTATATTTTCCATCGTAGTCCCGCTGACGATCACCAGTTTGATTCCCTGCTTCAATAACGGCTTCATGGCCGCCACCGCCTCTTCCACAGGCGCCTTCCGGGACAACACCGCCGTACCGTCCCAATCAAAAAATATTGCTCTGTATTTCTTATCGTTCTTCATTGTCATTTCCTCCCACCTTCACTTCCTCTCATGCAACTTCATGCCATCCCACATTTTCCCACCTTATTCCGTCTTCCTTCCACTTCGCCCCATTCCTGCTTTCTTTCCTCCCATCCTGTCCCACGTCTTCTCCCCCTATCCCATATCTTCCCACCTTATCCTATCCTCCTTCCACTTCATCCTATCCCTGCTTTCCTTCCTCCCACCCCGTTCCGTCTTCCTTCCACTCCATCCCCACTTTCCCTTCCCTCATCACTACACCATTTTTCTACTCTTCCTCTTACAATCGCTCCATCCTTATCTCACATTTTCCTTCCACTTCCACCTCCTCCCCATACACCCATATCCTTACCTTCTCTCCTTCCGCCAGCGAAAACACCGCTTTTTCCTTCGTCACAGTCACTTCCAGCACACTCCCCCTGTACCGCACTCTGAAAGAATACTCCTCCCACTTCTCCGGTATGCCGGGCTCAAAGCTGAGTCTCCCGCCCTGACAGCGCATCCCGCCGAATCCGTTCACCACCGTCTGCCAGGTCCCCGCCATATTGGCGGCATGGATCCCCGCATAAAAATTATTGTGATGATCATCCAGATCCATCCGCGCCGACTGCATAAAGTAATCGTAAGCCTCCTCCACCCTGCCGATGCTGCAGGCTACGATCCCGAAAATACAGGTGGAAAGCGACGAGTGATGTAACGTCACCTCCTGATAAAAATCATAGTTTCTCTGTATCTCTTCCTTCGAAAACAGATCACTGTGCAAATACAGTCCCAGAACAGCATCCGCCTGTTTGGACATCCGGTGCCTCATGATAAAAAGCGGATGATAATTCTCATAGAGCCACGCCCTTTTTTCTGCCGGTATCCTCGACTCATCCCAGGGCTTTCTCATCATAAAACCGTCATCTAACGGATAGATGCCCCGTTTCTCCTCATAAGGCAGATACATCTTTTCCGCGATCTCCTCCCAGAGTGTCAGCTCCTCCTCCTGAAAATCCAGCTTCTCCTTCCACTTCTCATAGGCCGCAGGCTCCTTCTCTTTAAGCCACCGCACAGCCCGGGCCGCATCCCGCAGATGCTCCCTGGCCATCAGGTTTGTGTAGAAATTATTGTCCGTCAGCACATTATACTCATCCGGCCCGGTCACACAGCAGATACAGTATCTGCCTCCCTTACATTCCGCAAAACTCCCCACATCCGCCCAGATCCTGGCTGTCTCAGCGAGCAGTTCCACACCCTTCTCTGTCAGATACGCCCTGTCTCCCGTGACCTGCAGATACAAGGAAAGAGCATAGGCAATATCCGCATTGATATGATATTGAGCCGTCCCCAGCGGGTAATAGGTGGATGCCTCCTCCCCGTTGATTGTCCGCCAGGGAAATAACGCCCCCTTTTCATGGCCCAGCACTCTCGCCCGATCCCTCGCCTGATCCAACGTCGCATACCTATAATCCAACAGTTTCTTTGCCATCTCCGGTTCCGTATACAAAAACACCGGCAGCACATACATCTCCGTATCCCAGAAATAGTGGCCCTCATATCCCTCGCCGGAGAGTCCCTTTGCCCCCATCCCTGTCTTTCCGTCGCGTCCCGCCGCCTGGAAAATATGAAACAGGTTAAAGCGCAGCCCCTGTACCAGCGCACTGCTCTCCTCCCCCGCTATCCGGATATCCGCCGTCTCCCAGAAGCGTCCCAGATATTCTTCCTGCCGCCTTTCCAGCTCCTCATACCCCATTTGCTCCGCTTCCGACAGCTTCCGCGTCACAAATTCTTCCAGCTCTTCCTTCCCCCTATCCAGCGATGTGACGTAGCAGATCATCTTTTCCAATACTATCGTCTCCTGCTTTGCCGCCTCCATCTCAATCACACAGCTTGCCGCAAGTTCCCCGACTTCGCCGGATACAGTGCACCGGCTGTCACTTCCTTCTCCGTATACGCACCTACGGCTTCCATCCGCTGCATCAAACGGCCCACCAAATCCATCTTCCCGCACAGCCATCTGTCTGCTATCTGCTATACCAAACTGACTATCATTTTCTCCTCCACAGATGCGCCTTCGACCACAGACTGCCGTATCACACCCACAATCACTTCCTTCTCCGCGCACACTCCCCCGACTGCTGCCAGTTGCAATACACTCCTCACTGCTCACATCTTCCAGCACAACGCTATGACTGCTGCCGCACCCCACCGTCAGGCCGCTGGTCTGAGTAGTCCCCTCATAGTAAAGCCTGCTTCCTTCCCGCCTCAGCTTCTCCGCCTCCAGCTTTCTCCCGAAGGGCCCGTAATCCACGATAGGATTGGTCTTTCTTGTATGGTTCTCCACATCCCCCTGCAGCTTCGACACAAACCGGATCTTCCCCGAAAAATTAAGCGGCGTCACCTCAAACCGCGTCGCCATAATATGCTTCCTGTCAAAGGACACCAGCCGCTTTGTCCGAATCCGCACCATCTTTCCGCCGGGAGACACCCACACAAGCCTTCTCTCCAGAAATCCCTCCTTCATATGCAGCACTCTCGCATACTCCGAGACCTCCCCCCGCTCCATATCAAACTTCTCCCCCTCCACATACAGTCCCGTCTCCTTCAGATTCGGCAGATTCAATAAGGACTGACTGTAGAGCGGCGAACCGAAATTCGCCTCCCCGTAACGGATCTTCTCGCTCTCATAAAACCCGTTCACAAAATTACCTTCCAACCCGGTATCTACATCAAACTCATAAGCTTCCTCAAAGGTCCCCCTCGTGCCGATATACCCGTTAGAAAGCGCAAACGTCGTCTCATTTCTGTAATTCGTCCTCCTGTCGAACATCCTCTCCGTGACAGTCCATTCCTCCACCGGATAAATCGCTTCTCTCCTCTTTTCCATCTCCTCACTTATCCTCTCACATCCAATATTATATTCCAGGATCTTACCTCACCGGGATGAAAGCCTCTCTGCGATATCCCTAACCGTCGATACTTAGCAAAATTTTCCACACACCCGGTATCAATACCTTTTCCTTAATGTCTTTCCCTCCCGGCGTCCGGCACAACAATCCTTTTCATCCCACTTCTACCCTTTCACGGCCCCCGCCGTCAGACTCTCCACCACCTGTCTCTGCAGCACGATAAACAGAACAATGGTCGGCAGCACCGTCATCACCACCGCAGCAAACAAGGCGGAATAATTGTTGGCGAACGTCCCCATATAATAATTCAGCGCAATCGGCACCGTCCTGGCAGAATCCCCGCTGGTCAGCATCAGCGCAAAATAAAACTCATTCCAGGTATTGATAAACTGCAACAGCGCGATGGTCACAAGCCCCGGCTTTGCAAGCGGCAGTATGATAGAGCCAAAGGCCTGCAAAAAAGACGCGCCGTCAATATAGGCGGATTCCTCCAGCGCCGGGGATATGGTCTTGTAATAGCTGACCATCACAAAAAAGGACATCGGAATTCCCATGGCCGAATACACGATGATCAGCCCAAGCTTCGTATCAAAGATCTGGAGCTTTTGAAAAATCGCGAATAACGGCTGGGATATGGCCTGCGCCGGCAGCATCAGCGACGCCGATATCAGCAAAACGATAACTGTCTTTAACTTGAACCGGAACCTGGAAATAATATAGGCGCACATGGCCACAAGCGCCACGGTTACAAGCACGCTGCAACCCACGATGACGACACTGTTCAAAAAGTATTTTGCAATCGGCGCATACTGAAAGGCCGCCCGGTAGTTGTCTAACCGAAACGCAGAGGGCCAGGAAAGCGCGGAAGAATTGATCTCCGCATAGGTTTTAAAGGAACTGATGGCCGCCCACACGATGGGCCCCACCGCGATCAGCGTAAAAAAAAGTAAAAACAAATACTTGGCGATTTTCGCGAGATAAATCATAACCTGCGGTGTCTTTTTCATCTATCTTCCATCCTCCTCTCCGGCTTTTGTCATAAACAGCCGTTGTATCAGCAGCACCAACGATATCCCGATCACGATCTGCACCACGCCCACGGCGTTAGCCTTTCCGTAGTTATTTTCCAGCGTCGCCGCCTTGTACAGATAGATCGGCAGATTCAACGTGCTGTTTCCCGGTCCTCCTTTTGTGGTCATATAGATAATGTCAAACTGGGAAACCATGGCCACGGACGCCAATGTCACACAGGTGCCGAAGATATTTTTCATCAGCGGCAGCGTGATATACCGGTCGAGCTGCCAGGGTTTTGCCCCGTCCACCCGGGCCGCTTCATAGATCTCCTTATCGATGGCCCCCATCTCCGCCAGAAAGATGATTGTGTTAAACCCGGAGTACAGGATCCAGGTGAAGGTCACCGTCCAGAACGCGTATCTGGAATTGCCGAACAGATTAGGCACCTGGCTCGTGTTAACTCCCAGTTTCTCCCACAAAGGCTTCACCACTCCGAAGCTGGGGTTTAAAAGCAGCGTAAACATCACGCCGGTGGCCGCTGTGGGGATAATATTCGGGATCATGTAGGCGGTACGCACCACCTGCCAGCCCTTCGGTTTTCTTCTGAGCACCAGCGCCATGATCAGTCCCAACGTCACATGGAAGCCGGCCTGCAGCAGCACCCAGAGCAGCGTGTTTTTAATGGATACCAGAAAATCCTTATCGCCGAAGATCGTCACGAAATTTTTAACCCCTGCAAATTCCGGCGACGAGAAGGTCGTGTAATTGCACAGAGAAGTGTAGACCACTGTCACGATAGGCGCCGCATAGACCAGTGCAAACAACAGCATACAGGGTATGGTGAACAGAGCGATCCACAATCCTTTATTTTTTATTTTCATAGCCTGCTCCTTTCAAAAAGGGGCTGCCAAGGCAGCCCCTCCCCTGTCTTACTGTTCATTCTTTTTTGCCGATTCCGATAATTTCTCGCAGAACTCCTGGGGTGTAATATTGCCGTAAGCCAGCTCCGGAAGCTCCGTGGAGAAGGTGTCTATCGTATTCTGATACCAGTATGCCTGATTCTGTCCGTAAGTAACCTGCGCCTCGTTCTGGATCTCCAGCACTCTGGCCATCAGCGGATCGCTCTCGGTCAGCTTGGAAGGGATCTCCAGATCGTTGGACACCGGCTGCAGTCCCGTCATCTCCAGGGCCTTGATCTGATTTTCCGGTTTTGTCTCAAATTTTAAGAACGCGACAGCCGCTTTGATCTTCTCCTCCTCGGAAGCGCCCACCATATCACCGGGCGTGGGCACCATCTCCATGCCGTTTCCGGGCATCAGCATGATCCCTACCTTGTCATAGAATCCTTCCGGCGCCTTCTCCGCCTCAGAAAAATCCGGGATCATCCATGGTCCGTTGGGGAACATCGCCACTTCCCCGTTAAAGAAGTGTGTCGCCATGGGATCATATTTGCCGCCCACTGCGTCCGCCGTGGTATACTGTTCAAACATTTTCTGAATCGTTTCCGCAGCTGCCTCCACTTCCGGCGTATTAAAATCTGTAGGATACATACTGTTCATCCAAGTGTTGCCCGCTTCTCCGGCCGTTCCGATCAACGCGCTCATCCACAGGTTGGTAAGCCACCCGGAATCCGCCGTATCCATGCCCACCGGCGTGATGCCCGCCGCTTTCAGCTTATCGCAGGCTGCAAAGAATTCATCCCATGTGGCAAAAGCCGTCTCCGGCGCTTCAATCCCCGCCTGCTCAAATAGTTCCTTATTGTAGTAGATGTAAGAGATCTCCTTGGATACCGGCACGCCGTAGATCTTTCCGTCCACGGTATTGAACTCCAGGGACGTCTCGTCAAACAGTGCCTTCCACTCCGGATCCGCCTCAAAATAAGGTGTCAGATCCGCCACCTTACCGGATTTTGCTGCCAGCTCCGTGATATTATTTCCGCCGTTAAAGACGATATCCGGGAGATCTCCGCTGGAGATCAACAGCTTGATCTTCTGATTAAAAGCGTCCGTGGTGGGAATCTCCTCAAACCGGAATTCCACATTGCGGCCCTCCTCCGTCTCCTGGAATGCCTCAAAGAGATAAGCGTAATACTCCGCTGCATAATCGGTTCCCACATGATAGTTGATCACATCCAGTACAATCTTCTCCTCTGCGGGTGCAGCCTCCTCCTGCGCGCTGCTCTCGCCGCCTCCTGCATTGCTCTCCGCAGCGCTCTCCCCGCCGCCGCTTCCTCCGCAGGCAGTTACCGACAACACCATCATCCCGGTCAGCGCAAGCCCCAGAACTCTGTTCAAAATTTTCCTTTTCATACCTTTCCTCCTTCATGTGAATTGCAAACAGTTGTTATAATCCGATTGTAGCCCGAATGTCCCTTATTTTGAATGAAATCCGTTGCGCACTTCTTTCAGTATTCCGCCCTCTGTCCCAACAATTTTTTCGCAAAACGTACATTTTTCTCCATTTCTTTTATTCTCATGCTCTCTTCTTTAAATATTTTGCGGATTCCCAAAACCGCATTGAAGCACCAGGACAAATATGAGATACTATATTAAAAAATAAACGCCGTAACAGTTCGGCCTTCCATGCTATTTACTGTATAAGTCTCATGCCTATGCTCCAATCACCAGCTATTACAGAAATAAAATTTGTGAAGTATTAACAAATTTCAGCTGACTTATATTTATGGTGATGCCGCGAAGCAGGGGCATGGGCGTTTAGTCAGCGCCTTAGCCAGCCGTTAACTAAATAGCATTACCCCTGGAGAACCCTCATGAAGCAAAAAAATACCCACCCTATTATATCCCTCCGCACCTTCATCACGATAGCCGTCTGTCTGATCGTGACAGTCACCCTGGTCTTCTCCGGTCTCTTCTATTATAACAAAACCGCGGAGATTCTGATGGAAAACTATGAGAGATCCATCACATCCCAGTTAAATCAGGTCAATCAGAAAATTTCCGACCAGATCGCTTCCATCGATTCCGCGGCGCCTTTATTTCTCTCCGATGCGCTGCTTTTAGAGACATTGGAATCCCCGGCTTCCTCCCCTGTGGGCTACGAAAAAAAGCTGGCCATCGAAAGGCAAATGTCCTCCATGTATTACAGGACGCCCCTGGCGGGCCATAACTTTACGGATTCTGTGTTCATTATCAGGAAGGACGGCGCCCTGTTCCATATTTACACTTCCGGCTCCTTTGAGCCTTATACAGAAAAAAACGCTCTGCTCTTACAGGATTTAGACACCACAAACCCTTATCTGATGTGCAGAGTGCTCCCCGGGGCAGAAAACAGTCTCTACTTTATCCGGAATCTTTATAACAGCAACACCGGCAGTTATATGGGTACATTCTTTATCGAGATCAACCGGGAAAAATGGATGAAATATTGTGTGGAAGGACTGGATCCCTCCTGGTTCATCTGTCTCTATAATGAGGAAATGACTCTTGTCTCAAATGACGCCATGAAAGAACAGGGGGCTAAACTGGCCTCTCTTCCGGCGCCTGCGGATCCCAACGTCTCTTTCCGGGAGGAAAAGTTAAACGAGGAGCGCTATTTTGCCGCCTCCAAACGTCTGGCCAGACCAGAGATCACTTCCGCCGTTGTGGCGCCCAAAAATCTGCTGCTGCAGGATTTAAACCACACCCTGGAAACCTACCTGCTTCTTCTGGTGTTCACCGTTTTGACAGCCCTGGTTTTCTCCATTCTCATCAGTCGGATGATCACCTCCCCTGTCAGGCGCATGATCTATCATATCAATCAGATCTCCGCCGGCACAAGCTCTGCGCTTCCGCCGATGAAAATGTATCATGAATTTGAGATATGGGCGGACTCTTTCAACCGCATGCTGCGCCAGCTTGACACCTACTACAACGATAACTTCCAGAAGCAGCTCCTGTTAAAAAACGCCGAGATACGGGCGCTCCAGTCCCAGATGGATCCCCATTTTCTCTTCAATGTATTAAACACCATCGCCTGGAAGGCGCAGATCATCAACAATGAAGAGATCTATCAGATGGTCATATCCCTGGGGGAACTGTTAAAGGCCAATACGCTGTCCAGAGAAACCGATTTTATAGAGCTGGAAAAAGAGATGGAGTATGTGAAATTTTATATTTATCTGCAGCAGCGCCGGTTTGAGGACCGGATCGACTGTGTGATCCGGATCCCGGAGGAACTTATGAAATGTAAGGTTCCCTGCTTCTGCATCCAGCCCCTGGTGGAAAACGCTATTGTACACGGCCTGGAACCGAAAAAGGGAAAGGGGAAACTGATCATCCAGATCTTCCCCACGGACTGCAGAGAGGCCGCGCCTTCAGAAATGGAAGTCGCCATCATCGACAACGGCCTGGGCTTTGCCGAAATTCCGGATGTCCGCAGTATCCCTTCCTCCTCCAGTGACACCCACACCCATATCGGACTGAAAAACCTGGATAAGCGCCTGGAACTGCTGTTTGGAGAGAGGGCAAGACTAAAGATCGAGAGTGTTCCGAACCTCTGTACTACGATCTCCTTCCGGATTCCCATAGCCATCCCGGCCGAGGAATCTCTCAGTGAAACGAAAGCGGGGGACTGCCATGACATTTAAGCTGTTGATCGTGGATGACGAATCCACCATGCGCAAGGGAATTGCCGAATTTATGAACTGGAACGCCATCGACTGTGAAGTGGCAGGCACTGCCTGCGACGGTCTGGAAGCCATGGAATTTCTGAAAAAACAGGAAGCGGACATCATCATCACGGATATCCGGATGCCGGAAGCGGACGGACTTGCCCTGGCCAGATATGTTTATGAGAACTGTCCGGAGAAAAAAGTCATTCTCCTGACCGGTTACGCGGATTTTGAGTACGCCAAAACCGCCATCCAGTACAATGTGTCGGCCTTCATTCTGAAACCCACCAACAAAAAGGAACTGTTTGAGGCGGTGCAGGCCGCCCAGAATAAACTTGCCACCTCAAAGCGCCGCTCTAAAATTGCAAAGGAGGAAGACGCCTTTTTGAAGGAACAGTTTCTGCAGGTCCTGACCGATCACCCCTACAGGCCGCAGTTTGATGAAAAATGCGAAAAATATCGTCTATGTCTCAACTGTTATTACATCGCTGCTTTCCGGCTGATCCCCTACCACGACGATATCTCTTTCCTGAAAAAGATCATCATCGACGAGAAGGAGAACGCTTACTGCTACCGGTATAACAACCTGATCATCACCGTCTACTTTCACAGTGATTTTGAAAAAATACGCGCAAACTGCAGTGAGATTGAGACCATTATGCGCACCCTGGACTCCCGGAAGATCTCCGTGGGGATCAGCCGTTTCCACAATATGCCCTCCACCTTCCGTCAGGCTGTCTCCGAAGCGATCCAGGCGCTGACCTTTAATTTTTATGCCGAGAACAATGTCTCCGTCTTTTCCGCCGAAAAAATGGAGAACTGCGACTTGACCGCTGAAAATTCCCTGGATCTGTTTCAGTTTGAAAATCTGCTGTTGGACTGGCAGTTTCAGGATGCGGAGATCCTTCTGCGCAACATCTTTGCGAAATTCAAGCGCAATTTTGTCAATGCCGGGGAGGCCAAAACGATCTGTTCCCAGATTTATTATATCTGTTCCAGGATCACGATCAAAAAGGAACTTTCCCCATTATCCTCAGACCACCTCGCCGCCATCCGGGACGCCGGCGATATCTTTGCGTTAGAACAGGCTGTGACCGAGCTGTTTGCCGCCATCAGAGACTGCTTAAGCGATACCTCCACCACCCAGAGCCAGCTTGCCGAAAAAGCCATGCAGTATATCGAAGAAAACCTCTCCGCTGATCTCTCCCTGGAACAGATCGCCGATCATCTGCATATTTCCGCCTCCCATTTAAGCCGGACCTTCAAAAAGACCGCCAGCATCTCCCTGACGGACCATATCAACCAGGTCCGCATAAACCGCGCGAAGGAACTGCTGCGGGGCACCGACATCTATATTTATGCCATCTCCGAGATGGTGGGCTATCATGATGCGACTTACTTTTCTTCCATTTTTAAAAAGCTTGCCGGCGTCAGCCCTTCCGAATACAGGAATCTCACGGTTTCTCTTCACTGTCCCGAACCAGTATACAGTTCTGAACCTGTAGACGATTCCGCATCAGTAAACAGCTCCGGCATCAAAAACAACACAAGTACTGCCGGAAAAGCATAATACAAGATCAGTACATACCGCACCAGCGCCATGGGTCCCGGCAGCACCGTAAGCATTGTAACAGCTGACAACGCCCCTCCGATCAGAAGCCTGTTCCTTTTCCTGCACCACAGATACCCGAATGCCGTCATGGTCATCACCAGATACCATCCGGGACTTAATACCAGAAAAGCAAAAGGCTTTTTCTGAACATCACTATCATGTGAGATCGCCTCGTAATAATCATGCACGGATGGCAGAAGCCCGATCTCTTTCCCCGGTTCATCCACTTTGTAATCAAAATAACTGCTTCGGCCGTCACCATGCCGGTAGCCGTCCACCACGGCACCTGGATACCAGAAATCCACTGTATTGATCAGAAGAGAATTTACATAAGTGAGCGGATGTTCCATTCCCCATCTGATCCACAAATCCATAAATTCCTTTTTATGTTCCAAAAAGACTTCTTCCTGAAAACCCCGCTTGACAAAATCCGACACTGTCGGGCGATAGAGATCCAGATACTCCTCCGGAACAACCAGACATAACAGTTCCACATCCTCTTCCTCCAGGGAATCTCTGTCATATTTATAGACCCGTGCCATCTGCTGTAACGGCACTGAAAGCATCTCCTCAATCCCGCCCGGTGTCACGTGTAACAGTTGATAAAAAGGCCCTGTATATATCCCATAGGCAACACAGACTAAAGTAACCACCGGCAGCAGTTTCCGCCAGTATTTTCTGCAGTTCCACAAAACAATCACAAACATGACCGTCACAATATATAATCCGTTATTGCGCAGTATCATAGCCGCAAAAGCGTAACCTCCAAACAGCGCCAGTTGTCTGCGGCTTAAAAAAAATGCCTCCCGCCTGCAGTACAGCCGGATCAGACTCATAAAAAACAACAGCAACACTGCTGAAAAAAGCACGTCTTTCGTCGTACTTACAGCAAAAAGTTGTACCACCGGGGACAGTCCGTAAAATAGCAGGGCCATAAAGCAGAAAATATCCGGCACGCGAAACTCCTTAAAAAAACGCAGCGTACCGGTCAATGCTGCCGCCAGAAGAAGCATCTGAATACAGGTGTAGACTGCTATTCCCGGATCATAGCTTCCCGTCAACGCAAAGGAGGCTTCTAACAGTCCTCCCGTCCACAGCACATGGAGCACGGGATGATGACTGTTGATAACACCACATGCCACCTGCTGCCATTCTGCGCAGGCGTCATAGTTAAATGCTCCGGGAAAAATCGACAACCATGCGGGTATCCAGCACACAAACAGGAACAGCACACACAGCCACCAAGGAAATTTAAACTGTATTTTTCCGTTTTTAAGGCAACTTTCCATTTTCTTTCCGTACCGGTCTGCCAACTCCCATATACCGTAAAGGATTCCCGTGATCAATATATCCTGTACAAGCCACCTCACATAAAAGCTGCCGGCCTTTAAATCCAGCGAATCATAAGTTTCTATCAGATATCCCGCCGCATAAAAAAAGGAAATCACCGTCCCGAATAAAATGGCAAAGACTATTTTTCTGCCAACCCTTATTTCCTCTTGCTTCATCTTTTCTCCACTGTCTGCTGTCTTTTCAGGCATCACGATTCTACCCTCACTTCTTTTTCATCCCCGAGAGCACACCCGCATATTTTGCCGGCTCCACACAGCAGGGCAAAAATACTGACGGAAAAAATCTTAAAGGTATAGATCCAGTGCTGTTCCGAATGATTCTGTGTAAAGAAAAACCATACAAAGGGAAACAGTACTACCAAAAGCAGCACAGCACCCTCCGCCGCCCTCTCTTTCCTGATCCCTGTGCTTCTCTTAAATATATAGAGCAGAAACCATACCGCAATTCCCAGAAAAAGAAGCAGGAAAGCCCAATTAGAATATGCGCTGCCGTTTAACCTGATCACCCGCAGAAAGCCTTCTGTTCTGGTACAGTCTGCAGCGATATCTGTCCGTGTAAAGATAGTACTTATCCCATCCTGTATGGTATTGCTGCCTGTAAGAATATCCGCAAGTACCCACTTAATAGCCCAAAATCCCAGATAGCCTATTCCCCATTGTACACTATAACCCACAAGACGCCTGAAAACATTCTTTGCCCCACTCCTGTCCAGATACAGGCAGACACACAATGGAAAGCCCAGCGTAACCAACGGATATGTCAGAAAGTCAAAATAGGAGGTTATCATCCCTGCAACCAGAAAAAATTCTCCGTACCATCCTCTTTCTCTCAACTGACTGTCCCACCGCAACTGTATCAGAAGTAGTGCCGTCATCACATAATAACAGATACTCAGGGACAGAGAGGTAAAGAGGCTGAAAAAATAAAGAAATGGAACCGAAAATAAAAATGCCCAACCCAAAAAAACTTCCCCACGTCTGCCACAGGCCATGACCACTGCACTCACAAAAATCAGTTGTAATGTAGACGCAAATACACGAATCCCGTTGACGGTAGTAAGAAACAGCAGCGGTTTGAGCACTACCAGATACCCATGCCAGTATCTGGCATACTCCACTTCCCTGGGCTGTCTGGCATCCCACGCGTAGTCCGCAAGAGAATTCCCCGGCGCCCATCCATCTCCTGTTCCGCTTTCTCCACGATACATTCTGAGAATCTGCTCTAATGTCGTATGCTCATCTGAAGTATAAATTGCATTTTCTAACATCAGACAATCCGTAAAACTTCCGGTCAGAGAACCTGGATACCCCTCCAACAGTTCTGAATCGGAAAATTCCTTTTCCAGCATAGGCAGGGACTGGCGGATATGCACTTTCATCGGCGAAACAGGAATGCAGTACACCAGAAGAAGCAATAATAGCCCAGCCACAACTCCTCCGGCCAGCAAAAGAATGTCATTTCTGATCACTTTCAGTTTCTTTCTATTTATCCATATATCTTTCAATTGTCCTCTCCTTTACCATATACCTCACAAATTACATTGCCATAGGAGCAAATAGAATCTATCAGCTTATAATTTTCCTTTATCCATATATATTCCTCCCTGGTATACATATAAGCATAAGTTGTATTTATGATCACATAACGGGCATCCCGCCATTCCTCAGCAATGGTAATCTTTTCCCGCCGCGATTTTGGAAGAATCTCCAGATTTCTGTTTAACCCCCACTGGGTTGGCAGATTTAATGCCCCTACCACAGCCTCGCCGCTTTCCTCATAATCCAGTATCGACTCATATGCCTGCTTAATGGACATATCCCAATAATCCAGCTCATAGCGCTCTTCCACATTCTGTCCCGCCAATACGTTATAAAAGCTGTGTTCCTGTGGGTAATTGAGTGCAATCCCTCCCGCCAGCAGGATCAGATATCCAACAGCCACCGCCTTTACATAGATTTCTTTTCCCCGCAAAGCTGCCATCTGCCGTAGACGGAAAGTGCCGTAACCCGCTCCCATAATCACAGCCGCATACACAAAATAGAAATGCCTCCATCCGTTATAAAGCGGTGTAGCCATCAGTGTCGCATAGGCCATGGGAACGCCCCCCACAACCATCATCAGTATCACATACCCTGTATCTTCCAGGCATCTGCCCTTTTCTCTGATAAAATCAGCCACTGCTGCCACGCCCCCTGCAATACTTAAAAGGATAATCCCCATCGGAATCGTAAGTGCCATCAGCACCGGAAGATACTTTCTGGGCATCCCTGTATAATCTTTATGGAGCATCCTGCCATCAAACAGCACATAATCATGCCAGCGCACATAATCCACCGCGTTAGAGAAAAAATAACGAAAGAAATCTATCATATCCGGCCAGCAGGCAGGAGTCAGCAGAATAAACAACCCGATCCACAACACAATACACCCAATTGCTTTGCCTGAAAGTTTTCTGTTGAATTGTCTTGTAACAATGAAGTAAAACAGGAGATATAATCCCACTGCTCCGAATATCCATATACCAACAATTTTCAGATTCGCCGCAAGGGCACCAGTAAACGCAAGCATACACAGACTCGTTACCGATTTATCCCTCATCATCCTTTTTCCCCAGTAAAACATGGTAAAAGTCAAAGACAGTAATACCACATCCTTATTATTGTAATGACTCTCCGCAAACATCCGCGGCGTCAGAAAGAGCAACAGTACAACAAATGCGGAAATTCTACCATTATGAAATAATTCTCTGCACAGAAAAAACAGGGAACACATTCCCCAGAATACAAGCAAGAACGTATATGTGTGCCAGAATATATTTCCCACACAAGGAGACTGCTTATTGATATACCATACAATAAATGCCGGATAATAGACCGCCATTCCGTGATCTCTGTCATTATTGACAGAAATCTCCACTACTCCCTGCTCTGTCAGCTCCTGTACCAGAGGATGGGTATCTTTTGCAAAACGGATCAGGTATTCCTTGACATTACCAAATAGAATACTCTGCTCACTTGCCTGGTCCAGATACGCACCATAAGAAAAGAGTGTAAAGAAACCAATCAGCAATATACCCATCAAAAACAATGTGCCCTTGTCTCTCTTCATTGCATTCCCAATCTCCTTATGATATGATTAGTGCATGAAACAGTTTACTCTTCCCAAAATCATAAAGTTATTTATAATTTTTTTTGCTGTGGCAGCCACTTTAAAGATTCTGCTTGTGGGGTATGACCTCGACGAGCAGTACGCGTTAGCCATGTCCTACAGACTGGTAAGGGGTGACATCCCCGTCCTCAATATGTGGGAACCCCACCAGACTTCCGGCTTTCTGGCCGCTCTTTTTATGTTTCCCTATGTGGCTCTCACAGGCAGCACCACCGGGATCGTTTTATACCTGCGTATATGCGGTTTGCTTATTCACAGTCTTACCGCTTTTCTATTGTACAGACAGATCCGTTTTATTTTGGCGGAATATACAGCTGTAACAACAGACTTCGGGAAAGATATCTGTTTTCTGATCACCTGCATTTACTTTTTTTCTCTGCCCAAGCTCATGTTTTTCCCCGAATTTTCCAATATGCAGGTATGGTTTTTACTGTTGATGATTTTATGTATATCGCATTATTATACACGAATTATTTCAGGCGGGCAAGTTCTTCCTCGCTGGCTCTGTGGAGCCGGCCTGTGCCTTTCTCTGGAGGTGCTTTCCTACCCTTCCTCTCTGATTCTCTTTCCTGTCTGTCTCTGTTATATATTTAAAAACCATCCGAAAAAGAAACTGCCGGCAAAGGCGCCCTCTCTGAAAAGGTCTTCCTTAACCGGAGAACTTGCTGCCTTCTGTCTCCCCTGTGTAATTCTGGCATCTTTCTTTTTGGGATTTTTACTCACAAAAATGTCGTTGCAGGAACTGGTCTCCCTGCTGCCCTTTGCTCTGAGTGATGGTTCTCATTCTGCCACACTCGCAGAAAAATTATCAGCCAACGGATCATCTCTTCTGGAGATACTCTGCTTTTTCGCTGTCTATGGTACGTTAGCTATTATCATATCCTTTTTTCGATGCAGGTTTTCAGCCCGCTCCCCACTCCCTGTTTCCGGAGAGCTAAAAGGAAATATCCCGTATTATCTGTGGAGCTGCACACTACTTATTCTTGTGCTTTCGGGTCAGATCCTCATATGGCTATTCGGAGATCGCTACCCGAACTACCCTCTGGTGGAATATTTCTTTGTGCCGACGTTAGCTCTTTTTCTGATACGTCCTGAAAACAAACCGGAAAAAACTCTGCGCTTTCTGTTTATACTCCTGCCCCTGACAGCTTTTGCGGGAATCGTCTGTATGACCAACCACCCACTTTTAGTGTCTGCTCCCTTTTTGGGACTGTGTACGGCAGGTTCCCTTTTGTATATTGCGCTGCACTTGAAAAAAAACTCATCTCTGTTGCGCAGCGTCCTGATTTTCTGGACCATAGTGCTTCTTTTCGGTAAATGCTATCTGGTTCGCACCACCGGCGGGGTACACTACACCATTTTCCAGTCTGTGAGTATTCTGCGGGAAGGACCTGCCGCTTACACCATCGCCGACACAGAAGCCGCAGGGCGCTATAACGCTTCCCTGTCACTGATTAAAAATACTCTCCCTGAGGGGGCAAGGGTTTTCTACGCCGGCACCGCAAATGGCATCTACCTGATGAGCGATATGGAATGTTGTACACCTTCCACCATCAGTTCCCCCACCTTTGATGAAAAAATGGAATTTTATTTCGCTCTGCATCCTGAAAAATTTCCCGAATATATCATCTGTGACCAGCCGCTATCCGTTTTAAATGGAAATGGTTTTCTGTTCGAATATCTGGAGAAATACTGTAGCCCTGAACCAATCGCTGCAAATGATTATCTGGCAGTCTATCAAACAGTCATTTCACAATAACGGATACTGACTGTCCCTCTGCGGCAACGGCTCAACAAAGCAGCCTGCACAGCCACTATTCTTTTCTCTCATACAGTGCATATGTCCGCAGATCTCCCTCAAACTCAAAATAGAGAAACTCCACAAGTTCATAGTACTCCGACACTACCGGCAGTTTTCTGAGTTCCTCCTCCGTCACCGTCTGCGCTTTCCAGGTCACAACAAAATGAGTCCGCCCCTCCTGTACATAGGTATTCTGTTCCGCCAGCATCTCATCCGGATTCCTGTTCAGGATGCAGAACGCCCTCTCCGAAGGCACCTGGTCCAATACTGTATAAAAACCACCGTCCAGAAAACCGTAATTCAAAACCGACTGGTCGGCAGATCTTTTTATAATATCTGCAAAGCGAAACTGTGGCATCTGATCTTTTTCCACAAAAAGCAGATAAGTATTAGAACTCACCCGGAAACCAGCATAAGTGCACACACTGATAATTATGGCTACAAACACTCCATACAGCGGCACGGCAGCCTTTTTGAGCTTATTCTGCAGCCATTCTGCCATCTTTCCGAAACATATCACCAGACCCAGACCACCAAACATGGAAAAAACTGCCAGCGGAAGTCCATAATAATCATGTTTCGTCTCCCCGATAAAGATACCGATGCCCATAGCCAGCCCCATAAAACCAACTGCAAATTTCTCTTCCCGGGAGACATATCTTTTTGGACAGCAGACGTAAAAAAGTCCACCGACAGCCACCAGTGCAGAATAAGTACGGTTTTCTTTGTCTTTCAAAGAGTGCAGCATGTTGGACACTGCCACCCACACCTTCTCCCATGCGGAACTGTTCCCCCACTCTGCATAACCAAAAATATTATCCCACAGGTATGCCTTAAGCCAGTCTCCTATCGCTCCATTTAACCCGAAATAAACAAACCAGGGAATGGCCATGGCCATCATCGCTCCAAGAAAGATCCCCAGACTCCGCAGCAGTTCCCTCATATCTTTTCTTCTTATGGCAATATGGAAAGCAAACATCACCACCCAGACCATATATAATCCAAGCAGTGTAAACTTCGACCAGAAAAGAATTCCCGCCCACATACCGTTTAATGCCAGTGTGGCCGCAGACATAGGCTTATCCTCTTTATAAAAGAGAAGCAGAGAGTAAATAGCATAGGCAAAAATCCCCAGACTGAGTTCCTCCAGACTTCCCCCATGAACAAAACTTTTCGCCGACACTATCCCTGCACACAACACAGGAAGCACCCAGAGAACCGGTTTCCCGGTATACAGGCGAATCGTTTTGAAGGAATACAGTGCAAAGCAGAACATGCTGGCAAGCTCAAACAGAAAATATCCCTCAAAGCCGGTATGGGAAATCAGATACGCTATCCCTCCTGCCGCATACACATAAGGCCCTTTCTGTTCCTGCAGATCCACAAAGGGAACCCGTCCCTTCAGCATCCCCTTGCCCATGGTGAAAAACATGTTCACGTCCGGCCAGTCGTTAAAAGGATACAGTGGGGAAGACTTACTGCATATCATAAGCGGAACTGAGGCCGCCAGAAAACAGAACAGATATACCGAATATCGTTTATAATTGCTCTGCAGATATTTCATGACCAGGTGATAACCTCCCATCTAAACTGTCCTTCTCTTTCATTATGCTCGCTATTGAAAGATTTTTCAATTGTTTCCTGCTTTTGTTTTGTATGAAAAAAAATACATAAAAATTTGAAATAACTATAGACAAAAATGAGAATAACTACTATTATTAAATTATCGAAACAGTAATCGTTACTATTATTAAATCATAATTCTTTTAAGGAGGAAACAAATTATGGCAGCAAACACAAATGCACAGGTAGATAATCTCGTCAGCTTACTGGACGGTTATTCCGAAAAAGGCGGACACCATCTGAACGTTAACGTATTAAACAGGGATATGTTACTGGATGCTCAGAAACATCCCGAGAACTATCCGCAGCTTACGATCCGTGTTTCCGGATACGCTGTAAACTTCATCAAACTGACCCCGGAACAGCAGGCAGACGTTATCAGCCGTACTTTCCATGAATCCATCTGATAATATGAATGTTTTAAACGAGCAGGAAAGATGATCTTTCCTGCTCGTTTTCGTATTTATCCCTGAATAATAGAATATCCATATGCATTGGCAAAAGCATCGATGGGTTTCTTCTCCTTGCACAGACTGCAGTTCTCCGGTTCATACTTCCTGTAATCCGGAAGATCCGCCGTCGTAAACAGAGAGTTGATCGTTATGCCTCCTATACTGTTAGCCGCACTGAATATCGCGCTGATGCCGCTGATCGTAGCACCGTAATACCCTAACGCCCGCACTGCCTGCACGATCGTCTGTCCGGTGGTCACAGAGGCCATGAGAAGCAACACATTTTTCCCTTTTATCATCGGCTTTAAGTTTTCCCGGAACAACATCTGACCGCTTGTCCCATACTCCGGTGTGATGATGTACATTGTCTTATGGGAATTCATGGAGTAGATTCCCGCCTTTGTCAGTTCCTCCGCCAGATAGGCGCCAATGATCTCGCAGCCGTCCATGCAGACGATCGTATCTACCACCTTCGTCGCCGATATCTGTTTGCTGAGTTCCACAGCAACTGCCTCCGCCTCGCTCTGTCTCGCCTTTAACGCTGTCATATCCAGATAATAGTTTACGTGCGAGTTGGGCGTTGCAAAATGCCCTGGTATCACTCTGAGTACCACTTTCTGATGTGCCCTTGATTCAATTTTTATTACGTCCTGCATCACATACCTCCTCCAAAGTTGTTTGAAAAATCTATATATTATTTTAAATTACCATGCAATTTTCGTCAAGGCAAGAACTGCTTTCTGTTCAGCCGCCCCTCTGCCCTGTATTATGTTCTCACGGAATGCACAGTTCAGTGCATTCCTGAAGCGTGAACAGTAACAACGGTTTAACTGCTGACTTCTCTGGCCTGTCTTTCATAAAACATCAGACTGCATAGTCAGATTCCTACATACTCACGATCACCTGCGTCACCAGCTTCTTGAACTCTGCCGATACACGGTCCGCCGTCTCCTGCACCTCTTTGTGGTCAAGCTTCGCCGTCGACATCCCGGCCGCAAGGTTTGTGATACATGATATCCCGCACACCTCCAGCCCCATATGTCTGGCCGCTATCGCCTCACAGGCCGTGCTCATGCCAACCGCGTCGCCGCCCCAGCCTCTGCACATCCTGATCTCCGCCGGTGTCTCATAGCTTGGTCCTGTGAGCTGTACATAGACGCCCTCCCGTATTTTGACGCCGCACTCTTTTGCCGCTTCCCGGATCACCTCCCGCAGGCGGTTGCTGTACACTTCGCTCATATCCGGGAAACGGACGCCAAGCTCCTCGATATTTTTTCCGATCAGAGGATTGGGAACCGCCGTCGTAATATGATCCGTGATCATCATCAATGTTCCCGGTTCAAAAGTCTCATTGATTCCTCCCGCCGCGTTGGTTAAAAACAGCTTCTTTGCGCCTAACATCCCCATCAGCCGGGTGGGAAGTACTACCTCCGACATGGGATATCCCTCATAATAATGCACTCTCCCCTGCATGATCACAACCGGAACGTCTTCCACATAGCCAAACACGAAACGCCCTTTGTGTCCCGTCACCGTTGATACCGGAAATCCTTCAATATCCGAATAGTCCACCGTCGCTTCCACTTTGATGCCATCCGCATAATCCCCCAGCCCGGATCCCAGAATCAATGCCACCTCCGGCTTGAAATCCGTTTTTTTCCTGATACTCTCCACACATGCCATCAGTTTTTTGTACATGCTGTAACCCTCCTTTAAATTTTCTGCACAGGGAAAGAGCCGGCTTCCCCTTTTTCCAGTATACCATTTTCTTCCGCCCCTGTATAGCGCTCTGCGATTTTTTCAAAAAGTCTGTGGCAAATCAGCCGGCTGGCAGGCTGATCTGTCGCGGAAGGTTTTAACTTCCGGTTAAATCACGCAATAGTAAAATCCCGCTATTTACGGGATTTCACCGGGCTATTTGTCACTAGCCTGTCACTAGTGCGGTACAAATTAACACATCTTAAGCGCCGTCAATTCCGTCGAACTTGTCCAGGTACAGTTGAATTCACAGATGCCGTTATGGCCGTACGCCATACTCCCCAGCGCTTCCGGAAGGAAGGCCCGGAGCGCCTGCCCCATCTCTGAATATCTCATTTCCCGCAATGCTTTCTCTTTTATTCTCCTCACGCGCTCTTTCGGTATTCCCAGCACTTCGCCCGCCGCCTTTAAGGTCTTTTCTTCCCTGTACAGCAGGCGGATGACCTGCCCCCGCCCTTCTGGGAGGCCGTCCACCATCGGCCAAAGGATTTTTTCAAGTTCCTCTTTCTCGATCTCTGATAGAACAGAATCCTCCATATCCGTATCATCCGGCACCAGATCGCCGATCGTCACGTCTCCATCTTCGCTGATATAGCTGTCAAGGCTTCCCGCCTGCTTTATCCGGATGCTGTCCCGGATATCCTGCAGGCCGCTTTCTTCCATCCCCAGATAATAACACGTTTCCTGATCTGCCGGTACCCTGCCTGTCTGCATCTCAAAAGCACGGATAAATCTTATGTATTCCCTCTGCTTTCGTTGCTGATAGGACGGGATCCTCACAACAGCACCGTTGTTTTCTATATACCGGCTCATGCTTTGCCGAATCCAGAAAGCTGCATAGTTGGCAAAAGGTATTCCTTTTCCCGGATCGTAGCCCCGCACGGCATCACATAACCCTATATATCCCTGCTGTTTCAGGTCTTCTATCTCTTCATAGTCCTGGTACTTGCTTGCTATCTTCCCGATCAGGCCACGGTTCTGCTGCCAGAGCTGTGACATATACCCGGCGGGATCCGTGCCGCCCCTGATCAGCTCCACCAGTTTTTCATTACTGTATTCCTGGGGCATGTCATCCCATCCTTTCAAAAATGCCCCGGACAATCGCATAGGGAAAGCCCGAGGCATTTTTATCAAATATCAGGTTTCACCCTGTCCAGCCGACGGCGTCTCTGTCTGCGTCTGGTAATAAATCGCTTTCTGCTTATTGTCCAGCACAAACGCATCATACACAATCCTGCCCTCTACCAGTGATCCGCTGATACCGGGCGCGTCCTCATGCACTTTGTAGTCTTCCAGCTTTGTTGGCGCCACGGTCGCACACGGGTGGGCGATCATAAAGCCGAAACCTGCCGGGAGCCTGTTCGCCGGCACCTTGATCACGGAAAGCCCGTCAATCATGGCGATCACGCCTCTTACCCTCAATTCATTGGAAATATCCGTCTCCATCACGATATCCTTCGATTTCTTCATCAGGACGTATACATCCGGGATAACTACCAGATAGCGTCCTGTCTCCGGCACTTCGGCATTATCCAGCTCATTGTTGGCTTTGATGATCTCATCGTAAATATTCGCTGATGTCAGTGTGACGGCAGCAGGCTTGATTCCTGCATTCGCACACATCACACCGTATGTATACTGGTCCACCTCCGGGATCACCTTTTCACGCTGCTGTCTCGCCAACGCGGAAGCTGCCTGAACCTGCTGCCCGGTTTCGTCTTTATCCAGTTTATCGATAACAAATGTGAAAGACCGGTCTTTTTTCAGGGTAAATTCTTCCGTTGTGGCATCCAGGCTCTCCACCTCTCCATATCTGGAACCTGTCCTGCCTGATCCGGTGCCCTTTCTGTCATAATCATTCATCTTGCTGGTGGTCACCTTATATACTTTTACTGTATGCGCCCCTGTCCAGTCAAAATTCTGGTTGGTGAGCAGGGACTTCTTGCTCTCTGTTGCGAACTGTTCATCCACATAGGGGAGAAACTTTGTCACTAAATCTATTGCCATATATTTTTATCATCCTTTCTGTTTAAAGGCCTCCGCGATCGGATCAGCGGGCTCGTGTTCCCCTTCAGGAAGTCTATTTTCTACCACATGGAATCCCTTCGGCAATACCCCGGCCTGTTCCTGATCCTCCTTCTGGAAACCTCTTGTGTGTTCAATTGTTCCGATAGCCTTAACAAGCTCCTCTTCCGTGTCATATCTCATGATGTCTGATAGCTCTTTAGGTAGCCCCTTCTCTGCCAACAGTTCTTTAGCCCTGATGGCCATTTCGCGCCTGTTAAGATCCTGTTCCCTCTTCGCAAGATCTGCTTCCATCGTGGCCTTCTGCTCTGCCAGCCTCTTGCCTACTATGGCGTTCACCTGATCCTGTGAAAAGGTCTTTTCCTGCTGTTGTTCCGCTGCAGTCGCGGTAATGTTCTGGTCTCCCATTTTCTTTCCCTTTCTGTTTAACGTCCCCGGTGGACTGATTCAGGCAGACAAAAAGACGCGGCAACAACCGGTATCAATACCAGTTATCACCGCGCCATTGTTTCAAAGGCTTCCAAGGCCTACGCCCTGGGGCATTCTAATATTTTGTCTGCTCTGATGCCATTATAGCACATATGGCAGATGATGCAAGCAGATTTTCAAAATATCTCTTTCTGTTTCCTGACAAGGTTTTACAAGGGTGCACTGCTATTTACAATATCGATATATGCCCGGAAGAACCGCCCCCTTTTCTTCTCTGCCCTCTTCCAGCCCTTTACCACCGGCGCCAGAAGCAGCAGAACCCTTTTTAATTCCTCTTCCGTCTCATAAGACACTTTTATCCTCACTGACATATATTCTCCTTCCTGTTTCTGCATCGTAAAAGGTATGCAACGTTACCGAACGTTACTAAACGCGAATGGTAACGTTGCATACAAAACGTTCACTAAGATTGCCGTATTTCCGGCGTTTTCAATGTTGTACTCCCCTTATTCGTTTGTTTTGAAATTCACATAGTGCAACGTTGCTTTCTTCTTTTCCGATCTGCTCGCTTCCCCTCAATATAACCGAGTAAAAACATATGTATTGCCATTATACGCGTAGTCTGATTCGGGTAAACCCTTAACAGCTCATCCACCCCTTCGCATCTGAAATAAGGTGCCATATCCTGCAGATCCAGCATCTTCAATATGCCTTTTGGCTTAAATTCCATATTTTCTTTCATACCGCACAGCCCTCCTTGCTCGTCAAAAGCGATACTGCATATTGAAAACCTCTTATAAAGCCCTGTTTTTCACTCGCCACCATATAGGCAAGGATCTTCTCCTCATGTTCCATATAGAGTTTACGCCCAAGCGCATTTTCCAATTCTTTATTCGCCTTCCTTGTTTCGGGCATATCCCCCCAGTTATCGCTTAAGTTTTCCATGTTGTAATATAACTTTTCAATATTTTTCATTTTCCTCTTTCCTTTCCCCGGAAAGCCGTGGTATTATGTATCTGTTGTAGTATGGCTTTCCAGCTGTGCTTCGCCCTGTAGGTATTGCCGTACCTATGGGGCATTTTTAATTTCATCAAATATCTTCTCCTTTTCCTTCTCCTGCTTCATGTGCCGGACAGGAACCTCAGGCAGTTCTACAAGATAGGTGGTGCTCTCTATCCGGTCTATGATTCGGTCGTCCATCTTTAATGAATCCGATGCCACATTGCTCGTATAGACTGTAACAAGCCGCTTCGTGTACCGCGTATTGATCAGATGATAGAAAACAGTGTTAATCCAGTCTTTTGACATCTGTACGCCTATATCATCAATAACCAGTACCTTAGACGTGTATAATGGTTTCAATTCTTCCGGCTTCTCTCCTTTGTACTCCTGTTTTGTCATTTCCAGAAGGTCCATGGAATTGATAAATTTAACAGATACCGGATAGCGATCGGATATCTCATTCAGGATGCAGCAGGACAGCATCGTCTTCCCGCTCCCTTTTGTCGCTGAATAGATGTAAAGCCCCAACCCCCTTTCCTGGAATTGATCAAACTTGAGTATAAAGTTATTTACATAGCTTTTCGCCTTTTTTACGTCCCTTTGGTAAATATCCCAGTTGAAATCTTTTCCTTTTGCCCCGATGAACTGGAAAGGGATCATGCTCCTTGCCCTCCGGAACTCGGTTTCATCCCGTGACACCATGCCGGAAGGGATATAAAATTCACGCCCTTCGGGATCCTCAAACAGATAGCATTTATTATCCAGTTCTATCAGGCGGATCTGGTCAAGGGTGTCGTTTGGCAGGTTGTTTCTGGGTGTATCCCTAAGTGCCCGCCTTATATAGGATCTGCGCTCTGCGATCTCATCTACGGTCATTTCCATTGATCTGTAAGACAATCCCCCTTCCCGTTTCACCCGGAAAGATGCAAGATGCTTTGCATTTATCTCTTCCTTCACCTTTTCGCCCCCTTACTGAAACGGTCCATCAGGGCATTCTGGCGGATCGATATTTGACCGGTGTTTCGCAAGCGCTGCCTCAACGTCATACTCCTGCCTCTTCTCGCTGTTCCTGTATGTACCGCCCCGATCCTGCTCCCTGGAAAGCCAGCTGTTAATAAATTTTGCAACGCCCTTTCTTGTCTTCCGTTTGGTTGGATTGCTGTCCAGCCATGCAATCATCCGTTTCAGTTCCTGCTCTACATTTACCGCCGGATAAGTATCTTTCCACAGAGTGATCTTAGATAAGGGCACATCATAGAAAGATCTGTCATTCAATGGCAACAGGATTCCGCTTTTGTCCGGTGCGGATTTTTCCGGCTCCGGACATACAATAGTATTATTGTTATTGTTTATAATGTTATTGTTTATATTGTTATTGTTAGTGTACCTGTTATCCGCAGTCGATTTATCCGCATCCTCATTTTTGGTAATCGGACAATCCGATATTACAACTTCATGAGTGAGGTGATAGACAGTACGCCCAAACTTACCATTCTCATTTATTGTCTGTTTTTTCTTAATAATACCTGCTGCCACCAGTGCATTCATATGTCGATAAAATGTATCTCTTCCCATACTCATTTCTTTTAAAATAGTTTCTACACTTGGATAACATTCATCAGATACACCACAGAAAGAAGACAAATATGCATATAAACCTTTTGTCGCAGCAGATATATTTTTATTTCTTGTTACATCCTGATAAACCACTCCAAATCCTCCTTTTATTTCTCTCATTCACTATCATCTCTTCTCCTTCCTACCTGAACGGTGTCTCCATCCGTCTCCTCCTTATCCTCGATCAGATCAGTAACCGAAACTTTCAACACCCGTGCTACCGCACCTATGTACTTAGGCTTTGTATAGAACCCCCGGCGCATGGTATACACGATGTTCACCGGGACGCCGGATTCCTTGGCCACCTCTTTCGGCTCAAGCTCGGCTGCTGCCATCGCGATCAGAACTTTCCGGCTGTCCGGTTTTAACATCGTGGTATCTCGTGGTACTGACATTTCCCTTCATCTCCTTTCTACCCCTCTTCATAGTCCTCGCCGTCACACAAACACTCCTGCATGGATATTTCCAGATCGTCCATGTCGGGAAAATGTATGTAGCGGTATCTGCAGGTTGAACAATCAAAACAATCTCTACTCATGGTTTGTCCTCCGTCTCCTATAAACAAATTTCATTTTAAAATCTCTTAGGCGATACTTTACACCTAAAATGGTTTTTCGTTGAAATTTGATAAAATCGCACCCATAATACAGGCAATTTCAGACTACCTACTGCTTAAGCGCTCCGCCATTTGTCGGCGCTGTTCCTCTGACAGTTCTCGAGATGGGTTTATCCTCACCCAACTAACCGGGATATGGGCGCATATGCTACCGTCCTTATTCTCTGCTATGATCTGGCATTCTTCCGGATGGCTTTTTGCAAGCTGTCTCACCCTGGAGATCGTCCGGCGTTGTGACAGGCTCAATGTGGCCCGCTTTCCGTCCCGCACCCACTCAATGACGTTTTCGGAATATCCTTCATAGTCAGGTCTTAATATGTCACCCGGCTTACAGCCGATTGCATCTGCAATACGCTCCAGAGTCTCTAACTCGATGAATCCATTCTCTAAAATCCAAGAATATGTCATTCCTGATAACCCTGTGGCTTTCTGCACGTACTCATGCGAAAGCTGTTTCTTTTCCAAAATAGCCTGATAATTATCCTTGTTTAACCTCATCGTTCCATCCTTTCTGTTGCGACGTCGCAACTACTCTAAAATTTTCACTATGTCGATGCCTAAAGCATCAGCGATTTTCTGCCCAACTTCATCAGAACAGGACTTTCCAGCACGCACATAATTGATTGTCGCTCTGGAAACTCCAGACAGTTCAGCAAGACGCTTCTGGGACATGTCACGCTTTGCCAGCTCTGTGACAAGCTTTATTCTGTCAATTCTCACGCGGTTTATCTCCTTTCTTTTTAGTTTATAAATTAACTATATTATATTTTTTATTCAATGTCAATAACTATAATTATATTTTAATTTATAAAATTATATGTTAGTTGATATTGACATTTTGTAATTGATTTGTTATTCTATGGGTGGTACAATTAACTTGTTGAAAAGGAGGTTAATTGTATGGGTGATATAGAATTACAGATTTTTTCTGATAGATTGAAAATTTTGCGAAACACTTTAGAAATTACACAGAAGGATTTTGCTGAAAAAATAGGTATAACTGCTGCTGCACTATCTTCTTACGAAAATAATTTAAAAAATCCATCTATCGCAGTGGCAAAAAAAATTGCTGAAGCATTCAGTGTGTCTATTGATTGGTTATGTGGATTAAGTGAGGAAAAAGGATTAAAACCAGAAATAAAAACTTATAGAGATGTAGCCATAAAAATTTTGGAACTTTTAAAAATTGATTCATTTCCATATAAGTTCCAATTAGATTTATTTAAAGAAGATTGTGATGATTCTCCTTTTCCGGAATCTAATGATTGGCGATATATAAGGGTGATTCGCATACCAGAAAAGCCAGAATTATTAAAATTTTTTGAAACTTACGAAGATTTACAAAAATTACTTAGAGACGGAAAAATAAAGCAACATGTTATAGATACCTGGTTAGATGGTGCATTAGAGGAATTAAATGAAATTATAATTAGTATTCCCGATGAAATTAACGATGAATTACCATTTGATGTTGAATAATCCCTGATTAGGAAGGAGTGTCCAGATTGGACACCCCGCAGGAAAGGGCGTACCTGCAGGTACGGTGGTAATAGAACATTGACAATATAATATGCTTACCCGGGCAGCTGGGAGGGCGTGCGGCCATTCGTTCCGAGTTCTGTGGGAAGGAGTGGTGCTTATGAGTACATACGAGGAATTCATGGTGATATTGACCGTGGCTCTGCTGATCGTAGCAGTTCTGAACATGAAAAATAAGTAAGCCGCCCTGCTCCTTGGTCGGTCAGGCGGCTCACTTAGCGTCTTAATTCGCCGGGACGGATAGGCTCAATCTATCTTCCGGCTGTCCTGTTAAGCATATTATACACAATACACAAAAATCTGTCAAACAAAATCCGCCCCGATGCGCCAACACCGGAGCGGATCGGAACTATACCGGGAGTACCGATATAATCCTCTCTAAGCAAGTGAATTATATCATTCTCCCGGCAAAAACGCAAGTGCCGGGCATTTTTATGCCCATTTTCAGGAGGATGATGTATCATGCCGCGTGGTAAGCCATTGAAGAATCCAAACGGCTACGGATCTGTAGTGAAACTATCCGGAAAACGAAGAAAGCCCTTTGAGGTCAGGGTAAACACCAGAATGGACGAGCGCTATTACCCTGTATATGACGTGCTGGGGCGCTTCTCCACCCGGGAAGAGGGGCTGATTGCCCTCGCAGAATATAACAGGAACCCTTACAGCATCACGGACCGGGAAATGAGCTTTTCTCAGCTCTATGAGAAGTTCTATAAAAATAAATACGAGTACAGCGGGAAGACATATTCCCAAAGCTCCATGAGCTGCACGAGGACCGCATATAAGCATTGCGGTGCATTATATAACCTCACATACAGCAAATTGCGGGCGGATGACTTCCGGGCTGTCCTCGGCCAGAATAACCGCAAAGGCCGGCCGTTATCCCATGCCCTGCAGGAACATATAAAGAACCTGTTCACCCAGATGGACAAGTACGCCCTGCAGAATGATGTGATAGAAAAGGGATATGCGTCCTTTGCATCAATCACGGTGCCGGAAGACGATACTCCAGGAATCCCCTTTACCGCGGATGAACTACAGATCCTATGGAATCATAAAGATGTTCCTTGGGTGGACAGCATATTAATCTATATATATTCTGGATGGCGGGTATCTGAACTGATTCTCATGCCAGCGGAAGACATTGACCTGAAAGAAAAGACCTTTAAAGGCGGTCTGAAGACTGCTGCCAGCAAAAACCGGATAGTACCGATCCACTCGAAGATATACAGCTTTGTGGAAAGTCGGCTCACAGCACATCCTGGAATCCTCTTTTCCCTGAATGGCCAGCCCATTACTGCAAGCGCATATACAAAGCTGTTTAAGGAGACTCTTTCAAATAGTGGTATCACCACATATCATACACCCCATGATTGCCGGCACACGTTCGCATCCCTTCTGGACAGCGCCGGCGTGAATCAGGTATGTATTGACCGCCTTATAGGCCATGCTTCCGGATCCCTCACAACGCGGACTTACACCCACAAAACCATAGAAGAATTGAGAAGTGCTATAGAAATGATTTAACCCCCTGCTGATGTCCTGCAGAGGGTTATTTTTTGTCACTAGCTTGTCACTAGTGAGGTACAAAACAGCATATTTTCACGATATCCATAAAATGAAAAACCGCGTAAAACAGCCACTTTCAGAATATGCATTTCAACATAAAACCATGCCTCTTTAACTTCCGGTTATTTTTTTCTAAAATCTATCTAAAAATCATGCAAACTGAAAAAAGAAGTGATATACTGGGAATAAATACCGTCAAAAATCTTACAAAATCCATATATTGTATCTTTTTAGGGTAAAGCAGATCATTTAGGAAAGGACCGATCATATGAAAGACTTTATTATTTTTACGGACGGGGACGTCGATGTACCGAAACCTTACGACAGGGATGTTGTTATGTTGCCGCAGTACTACTATTTCGATCCCAACGTTGTCTACGGCGACGAGCAGATCCTGACACGCGAGGCGTTCTTTGAGCAGCTGAGCACCCAGAGAGCCTACACCTCGGGCGTCAACCCGGATCTTGTCCGCAACCGTTTTGAGACTGCCATAAAAGAAGGTAGCGATATTCTGTGCATTACCGTGTCCTCCGGACTCAGCGGTTCCTACAGCACGATCTGCATTACCGCCGATGAATTAAGGGAACAGTATCCCGACGCCACGATCAGAGTCATCGACTCCTTAAGCGCCACCCTCGCCTGCGGCTTTCTCTGTGTGGATGCCATTGAACTGAAAAATCAGGGAAAATCCCTGGAAGAGACCGCTGCGGATATCGAACGACGCGTCAAACTGTTGGATATCTATTTTGTGGTGGACGATTTCAAATATCTGGTACAGGGCGGCCGGGTTTCTCCTGCTGTCGGAAAGATCGGAGATATTCTGGACATCAAACCGATCCTCACCATGCGGGGCGGCCACATTGAGGCCTATAAGAAGACGCGAGGGTTCAACGCGGCGCTGCGCAATATCCAGGCCATCGCCGAGGGCAGAAAGGCGGCCAGACTCGGCAACATCTATGTCGGAAACCAGGAAATGTTTGAGAAATGCAAATCCCATATCCCTGGCAGCTATGAGGCCAGCCTGAATCTGATCATCTCCTCCCATGTGGGGCCCGATACCACCGGCATTGCGGTGGAGTGGGAAGCGTAAGAGATAATAAAAGGCGGTGATCCTTCCGGGCCACCGCCTGAATTATTTCTTTATTTCTGTGCCACATCCTTCATGGAGAAACTGATCCTGCCCATTTTATCCTTGCCGAGACATACCACTGTCACCACATCGCCCAATGTCAGCACATCCTCCACATGGTTGATCCGCTCCTTGGCGATCTTGGAAATGTGAACCATGCCCTCCTTGCCTGGTGCAAACTCGATGAATGCGCCGAACTCCTTGATGCTCACAACTTTGCCCTTGAATACCTGACCGGCCTCAAAGTCTGTGACAATGGTCTTGATCATCTCCACTGCCTTGTCCATCATCTCCGCATCTGTACCACATACGGAAACCTGTCCGTCATCCGTGATATCGATCTTCACGCCGGTGCGGGCAATGATCTCGTTGATGGTCTTGCCGCGCTGTCCCACCACATCGCCGATCTTCTCCGGATCGATCTGCAGGGAAATGATCTTCGGCGCATAAGGGCCCACTTCCGGTCTCGGTGCGGAAATAGCGGGTTTCATACAATTATCCATGATGAACAGTCTCGCTTCCAGACAGCGCGCAATAGCGCCCTCCACGATCGGTCTTGTCAGACCATGGATCTTGATATCCATCTGGATCGCCGTGATACCCTCTGTCGTACCGGTCACCTTGAAGTCCATGTCGCCAAAGAAATCTTCCAGCCCCTGGATATCGGTCAGCAGTACAAAATCATCGTCCGTATCGCCTGTCACCAGACCGCAGGAAATACCCGCCACCATCTTTTTAATCGGCACGCCCGCCGCCATCAGGGACATACAGGACGCGCAGGTGGAAGCCATGGAAGTGGAACCGTTGGACTCAAAGGTTTCCGATACGGTACGGATCGCGTAAGGGAACTCATCCACGGAAGGCAGTACCGGCAGAAGCGCTCTCTCGGCCAGCGCGCCATGCCCGATCTCTCTTCTTCCCGGTCCTCTGGACACCTTCGTCTCGCCCACCGAGTAGGAAGGGAAATTGTAGTGATGCATATATCTTTTTTCCGTAATATTTACGTCCAGCCCGTCCACTTTCTGGGCTTCGGAAAGAGGCGCCAGAGTAGTCACATTGCAGATCTGCGTCTGTCCGCGGGTAAACATTGCGGAACCGTGCACTCTCGGGATAATGTCAACCTCAGCCGCCAGAGGACGGATCTGATTCAGTTCGCGGCCGTCAGGACGCTTGTGATCTTTTAAGATCATCTTCCGGACAGTCTTTTTCTGGTACTGATACACCGCTTCTCCAAGCACAGCCAGCCACTCTTCTTTCTCAGCGAAAGCCTCCTCCAGTCTCTGTGTGATCTTTCTGATATTTTCTTCACGCACCTGCTTCTCGTCGGTGAAGACAGCTGTCTCCATCTCTTCGGGGGGCACGATCTTTTTGATCTCCTCGAACATTTCCTCCGGGATCGCGCAGCTCACATACTCATGTTTCGGCTTGCCGCACTCCGCAACAATGCCGTTGATAAACGCAATGATCGTCTGGTTGATCTCATGTGCCTTATAGATCGCAGAGATCATCTTAGCCTCCGGGATCTCATTCGCGCCGGCTTCAATCATGATCACCTTCTGTGCTGTGGAAGCAACCGTCAGCTTCAGATCTCCCTTATCCCACTGTTCCTGGCTGGGATTTACAATAAACTCCCCGTCCACCATACCGATCTGCGTCATCGCACAGGGGCCGGCAAAGGGAATATCGGAAATACAGGTTGCGATGGATGTGCCAATCATTGCCACCAGCTCCGGACGGCATGCGGGATCCACGGACATTACCATATTATTCAATGTCACATCGTTTCTGTAGTCTTTCGGGAACAGCGGACGCATCGGTCTGTCGATCACACGGCTTGTCAGCACTGCGTTCTCGGACGCCTTTCCCTCTCTCTTATTGAATCCTCCCGGGATCTTACCTACCGAGTAGAATTTCTCTTCATATTCCACGCTGCAGGGGAAGAAGTCGATTCCCTCTCTGGGCTTTTCGGAAGCCGTCGCTGTGGATAATACCGTTGTCTCGCCGTACTGCATAAAAGCACAGCCGTTTGCCTGTTTGCCGACTCTGCCGATATCTACCTTCAAGGTACGGCCGGCAAGTTCCATTGTGTAAGTCTTGTACATGTTTTTCTCCTTTTCTTTCCTTAATGAATCTTACAGAAAACGACTTTCATCGTTTCCTCCCGCGCTGCCCGCCTGCTGCAATGCAGCAAATGCTCCATGCGGACCTGCCAACGCTATTTCATCAGGTAGAAGAGGCCGAAACTACAGAAAATAACGCTTCTGAAAGAAATTAGTATTCCCCTGGCCTGAATAAAACCTGTGGGTAATATTTCTTCCGAAGTATCCTTTTCTGTGGTCTCGGAACATATCTCCTACCTGAACAGAATATGATAAAAGAGTAAAAAGGCGCCCCCAAAAACAACGTCTCCGGTTACGCCTCCCACTACGTTCTCATATTACTTTCTGATACCCAGTTTTTCAATTAACGCACGATATCTCTCGATATCTTTCTTCTTTAAATAATCCAGAAGACCACGTCTCTGACCGATCATCATATACATACCACGGCGGGAATGATGATCCTTCTGGTTGTCTTTCAGATGCTCTGTCAGTTCCTGGATCCTTGCTGTCAGAATGGCAATCTGCACTTCCGGTGAACCTGTGTCGCCCGGTGTTCTCTCATACTCTTTGATGATCGCTGCTTTCTTTTCTTTGGAAATCATTGTTTCTTCCTCCTCTTTTTTTTAACCGCCGGACACTAAGAGCAGGTCGGAGTTTCCTTGCTCTGAGTATCGGCTGAACTCATACCGTTCTACTATAGCACAAAGTATGATGGTTGTAAACAAATTTTTTTGCTGAAATTTACCAGGGAAATCTCCGTCATGCTTACCCCTTTTTGTCCCGCAAGCTCCGCCACCCGCGAAATAATCACGCTATCCTGCTTAGCCGTAGCATCATATTTGAATTTCGCATAGCTGTCCTCCTCCAGACGCCTGGAGGTTTCACCCGGCAGCTTTGACAGTCTTCCCCCTGCCAGCGCACTGTACGGTGTCATGGCGATATTGTCCTGCGTGCACAGCCCCGCCATCTCCCGTTCCTCTTCCCGGAAGATCAGGTTATAGTGCCCCTGCACCGATATGAATTTTGCAAAGCTTTCCTTCTCCGCCAGCGCATTTGCCTTCGCAAGCTGCCATGCAAAGCAGTTTGATATGCCGATATAGCGGGCTTTACCTGCCTTTACCACGTTATTCAAGCCCTCCATGATGTCATAGTGCGGCGTCTGGTAATCCCACATATGATAAATATATAGATCCACATGGTCCATACCCAGATTTTTAAGGCTTTTGTTGATCATCCGCTCAATATGCTGCTGTCCTGTGATTCCTTTTTCGATATCCTCTTTCGTCCGCGGCAGGAATTTTGTCGCCACTACGACTTCCTCCCGTTTGGCATAGTCCCGCAGCGTCCTTCCAAGATACTGCTCGCTTGTGCCGCTCTGGTAGCCAATGGCCGTATCAAAAAAATTGATGCCAAGTGAAATCCCCTTCTTTATGATCTCACGGGAATGCTCTTCATCCACCGTCCATGAGTGCTGACCGTTTTTTGCATCGCCAAATCCCATACATCCCATACAGATGCGGGAAACATTTAATTCCGAATTTCCTAATTTTGTATACTGCATATATTCAGCTATCCTCCTATTTTTTATACCATATGTCAATCCAGATTTTCTCAGGCGACGTTCTTAGCATTTCAGAAAATCTTTTTGCCTTATACACTTTTCCCAGCTCATACGCCTGCTTTGGAAATTCTACTGTGCAAATGCTTTGTTCTCCTGCCCCAGTCCAAATACGTTCTGTCTGTCAAATTCTTCTTTGTTGTTAATCTTCATAGTCAATCTCGCCTTTTCCTTTTTTCAGATACTTTTCTGCATCTCATGCCGCAGGTAATCCATATGGGCTATCTGTTTTTCCTTAAAATGAATCTCATCCAGAGTCCTGTCCCTTCTCCTGTTTAACATCGCTATCCGTTCAGATCCTGTATGATCTCCTTCCAGAGTAAGGCGCATATAGGTTTCCACTTCACTGTTGTTAAATCCCATGTCATGCAGCGTCATGATCAGGCTGAGCCTCTCTATATCCTGATCATCATACTGCCATGCTCCCATCACTTTCTTTACCGCGCCGCACAGCTCCCATTTTTCATATTCTTTCAGTATTTTCATGGGAATTTTATACCGTTCGCTCGCTTCCTTCATTGTCATTTATATCATCTCTCCATTGCTTTCTATCACCTTCTGATACCAGTAAAAGCTGTCTTTTCTTCTGCGTTCCAAAGAGCCTTTCCCCTCATTGTCTTTATCCACATAGACAAGCCCATATCTTTTCGCCATTTCGCCGGTTCCGGCGCTCACCAGATCCGTACAGCCCCAGACCGTATATCCCATCAGTTCCACACCGTCTGCGACAGCTTCCGCCATCTCTTTGATATGCTCCCGCATATATGCGATACGGTATTCGTCATGGATGCTTCCGTCCTCTTCCACCATATCCTCCGCGCCGAGACCATTTTCCACAATCATCAATGGAGTCTGCCACCGTCCGTAAAACTCATTCAGCAGATACCTGAGTCCCTTCGAATCGATCGTCCATCCCCATTCACTCTGCTCCAGATAGGGATTTGCCGGACCACGCATCATATTTCCGTTAGCAACCGGCACTGCCTCGTCGTCTGTCGCCGTGCTGCTGGAATAATAGCTGAAGCTGACGAAATCCACACATCCTTCTTTCAAAGCTTCCCTGTCGCCTTCCGCAAACGGGATCGTAATCCCTTTTTCTCTCCAGAGCCGTCCCGCAAATGCCGGATATTCTCCCCGCACATGGACATCCCCGCAATAGTAATTTGCAATCTGCATCACCTGCTGCGCTTTCAGCACATCCTCCGGCCTGCAGGTATAAGGATAGGACACCCTGCTTAAGAGCATGCAGCCCACTTTATTGTCCGAATCGATCTCATGTGCCATTTTTACTGCCTTTGCACTGGCGACCAGCTGATGATGAAGCGCCGTATAACGTCTCTGCTCATCATCCCAGCTCACATCGAGCCCTGCTAACACCCCCACTGCAGTATCTCTGCCAGGAGGCAGAATGCCGCCACCCATCAGGTTTCCGTAAGGCCCCATCTGCAGGATATTGATCTCGTTAAACGTCAGCCAGTAATGCACCAGCCCCTGAAATTCCGTAAATAACACCCTGCAGTATTTCAAAAAGAAATCCATCACCCTGCGATTCGACCAGCCGCCGTATTCCTTTGCAAGATGGTACGGAAATTCATAATGGCTGATGGTCACAAGGGGTTCCATCCCATATTTCCTGCATTCATTAAATACGTTCCGGTAAAATGCAAGCCCTGCCTGATTCGGTTCCTGCTCATCCCCATACGGAAAGATCCTGGTCCAGTTCACGGACATCCGGAAACACTTGAACCCCATCTCTCCATACAAGGCGATGTCCTCTTTATAGCGATGGTAAAAATCCACTGCCTCATGGCTTGGGTAGTGGTATCCCGGCAGGATGCCATCCGTCACATGACGGGGGGGTTCCTTTGTCCCGCCCGTCATCACATCGGGAACAGAAAGCCCTTTCCCGCCTTCATTTATACCGCCTTCAAACTGATTAGCCGCTGTCGCACCGCCCCATAGAAAATTTTCCGGAAATCTGTTCATATGCTGCTTTTCCCTTCTGTTTCGATCCCTGTATTATTCTGGTCTCCATTTATACAATTTTTCTGTCTCTCATGGTAATTTTCAAATATCTGCTACATTCATCTTATAAAAATTCCTATCTTATGTCTAATACCTGAATTGTATTTTAAGAAATGCCTGAATTGAATATTTATAAAATTAGCTTTGTTCTGGGACCAGCTCAGCAGTTTCGCATTCTCCCTGGAATGATCTATACTGCCGCAATTTCCTATATAAAAAAGTGTTGCAACAGGATCGACCGAAATCCTGACTGCAACACTAATGGCGTCCCAAATAACAGACTGTATTTTCACACATTCATATCTTTTTCTATTCCAGCTAAATATTCTTTCACATATTCAATAAACCGCTGCACCACCGGTGAAAGTGTCAGATTCTTTTTCCAGACCAGAACGCAGCCGCTTTCAATCTTCGGATCAAACGGCCGCAGACACAGCGTATCCTGATTGCAGGAGAATTCCATTACCAGCGCCACACCTATGCCGCTCTCTACCATAACAGACTGATTATAATGGGAAAGATTACAGGTCGATACGATCCGCAGCTTCTCTCTGTCATAGCCGAACCAGTTTTCCAGTTCGTTCCGCACAGACTGACGCTTTGCCATAATCAGTGGAACCCCTGTCAGGTCCTTTGGGGTAATTTTCTGTTTTTCTGCCAGTTGCGAATCCCGGCGCATCAGCACCTGCCATTTTTCCTTTAAGGGCATCCTCACATAATGATATTTGCTGATCTCCACCGGCTCCAGCAAAAGTCCCATATCCAAAATCCCATTTTCCAGACGCTCTTTCACATCATCTGCAATGGCCGTATAAATATTAAAGTTCACATCCGGATATTTCTGATGAAAGGAAGCCATCATCTCCGAAAGCGGCCTCATATTCTTTGTCTCTCCACAGCCGATGGAAATTTCTCCTGAAACCTCTTCCTCGCCATGCATTAGTTCTTTCGTCGTTTTTTCCGCCAGATCAACAATTTCCTGCGCCCGTCGTCTGAGTAACATTCCCTCCTCCGTCAACAGGATATTGTGTTTTCCTCTGCGGAACAGCTTAACGCCAAGTTCCTCCTCCATCTGCATCAGCTGACGGGACAGAGTTGGCTGTGTGATATGCATAAGGGAAGCTGCTCTTGTGATATTCCCCTCCCTTGCAACAGTCAGAAAATATTGTAAAACCCGTAGTTCCATGCGTTCCTGCCTTTCCGGACGTCCGCTTTACTTTTTCCTCAGGAATTGATGATCCTGACTACCTTCACCGGCGTCCTGTAATTGCAGTTGCTGATCCGGATGCCGGTCTTCGGAGAACTGGCGTGAATCACCTGGCCACCGCCAATGTAGAGAGCTACATGGTTGATATAACCGCCTCTGCCTCCGTAGAAAAACAGATCTCCCGGCTTTGCCTCCGACGCGCTGATCTTTGTCCCCATATTCGCCTGAGCCCTCGAAGAATGGGGCAGGCTGATACCGAACTGCTGGTAAACCCGCATTGTGAAGCCGGAACAGTCCGTTCCCTTTGTCAGGCTGCTGCCGCCATACACATACCGGTTTCCCAGAAACTGTTTCGCATATTCACAGATGCTGACACGGACATCCGATACCCCTGCGCCGTAGAGCAGTTCCGTCATCGTGACCGCAGTAGTCAACTGTTCCTCCAGTTCCACATACTCCCCGGACACATATACAGTCTCATCGTCCAGCATGATCTCCACCCAGCCGTTATCCAACGTCTGCACATACTCTAACATCTCCCCCTGGGCCACCTGGGTATAGATTGAAGCTTCCGTGCTTGGTTCCTGCCTTACCCGTAACGCGTCCGCATGCACCACTGCATAGACTGACACCAGGTCCATAGCCTTCACCCTCGCCTCGGAACCGGTGAAAAGGAACTCCGTCTTTGCATAGCCCTCCACCTTGCCGGAAGTGATCTTCGACCACTCTCCTTCCTGGCTGATGATCTCACAGGCGGAATCCTTCGGCATTTTTCCAACAAGAGATGTGCTCTCATCCGCTCCGGCCCTGATATTCAGGTTGTTTTCCACATTGGCGATGCCGAGATTCCTGTAACCGAACATCTCGAAATTTTCCGCCTCCGACAGGATCTCCTCCTCGCTCTTATCCATCTCCATCAGCGTCTCGCACCCCACCGGCGGCGGCATCACTTCACTTCTTTTCACTTTTTCCGTGGCTTCCACCTGCATGCCAAACTGTAAAAACATTCCTGCGGTAAGTAGAATACCGCAGGAGCATATGATCTTTTTACTGATTTTTATTCTTCTCTTATACATTCTGATCCTTTATCTCTTTCGTCTCTCCGGAATGCGTTTCAGTCCTCCGTCTCGTCATTGTCACTGCCATAGATAGAAAATGCGATATTGGTGGCATGATCGGAAACTCTCTCCAGGCCGGATACAATATCCGAGAACAGCATCCCCGCCGCCGGCGTACACTCGTTCCTTGTCAGCCTGTCCACATGATGCTGCTGCAGTTCCCTTTCTTTTTCATCCACAGCCTCCTCCAGCTGCACGATATCGTTCAGGTGCTCTATCGTTCCATTTGCAAACATATCCACAGAATACCGGACAACCGTATTGACCATATCCAGCATCTCGCCCAACTCATGCTGTGCATCCTTGCTGATGGAAGTACCATCTTCTTTTCTCCTGACTGCACTGTCCGCAATATTCTCTGCATGATCGCCGATTCTCTCAATGTCGTTTACCACATGGAAGAGACCGCCGATCATCTTCGCATCCTCGATGGGCAGCGTAGTCTGGTTAATCTTAACCAGATAGCCGGTGATTGCGTGGTTTAAGAAGTTTATGTTTTCTTCCACCGAGTATACTTCCTGAATGTCCTCCTCATCCAACGTGATCAACGCATTCATGGCCCGGTTTAAGTTCTCGCTGGCAAGGGAAGCCATACGGTCGATCTCCTTAATGACCTCCACCACCGCCGTGGCCGGATTTAAAACGACTTTATCGCCGATATATTTGAGCTGGAAGCTGTCTCTGTAGCCCACCTTCTTATCGCTGCCCGGAATGATGACATAGGTCAGCTTTACGATACCGCCGATAAACGGTGTGAGCACGATCACCAGGAATATCTTGAAGAACATATGGGCGTAAGCCACAATACGTCCCGGATTATCACCAGCCATGGTAACGAACAGACCGAGTACCCAGTTCATGGCAAACTGTAAGATCACATACATGATGATCGTACCGAACACATTGAACAGCAGATGGATCATGGCCGCACGCTTTGCGTCCTTCTTTCCCGCCAGGGAAGCTAAAATAGCTGTCGTACAGGCGCCTATATTACAGCCCAGCGTTATGTACATACACATATCAAGTCCCAGTAATCCCTGATTTGCCATCAGCACCATGATACTGACCGTAACCGAGGAACTCTGAATGATCGCCGTCAGTACAAAACCCAGTATAATAGCGATCAAAGGACTCTTTAACGAGGAAAACATGTTCATGACAAAAGGAGATTCCTTCAGCCCCGCCATAGCCCCCGACATGGTAGAGAGGCCCATAAACAGCACGCCGAATCCGATGATCACTTCCCCAAACTTCGACAGCTTCGGTTTTTTGCTGAACATCACCAAAAGCACGCCGGACAGCAAAATAATCGGCGCAAATTTTTCCAGTTTAAAAGATACTAAAAGTGCTGTTACCGTTGTTCCGATATTGGAACCGAAGATCACGCCCGCCGCCTGGTACAGTGTCATAAGCCCTGCGTTTACAAAGCTGACTACCATCGCAGTGCAGGCCGAAGAAGATTGAATCAGTGCCGTAAAGATAAATCCCACCAAAATACCGGTGAAGCGGTTTGTGGTGAACATCTCCAGAATCTTTCTGAGTTTTGCGCCCGCTACCTTCTCGATGCCGTCGCTCATGACACGCATGCCATACAGAAAGAGCCCCAGTCCTCCTGCCATTGATAATACTATGCCAACTTCCATATTTTCCTCCCCTGTATCCCTGTCCCGCAGTGTGCATATGCGGCTTCTTTCTCCTCTCACCTGCAGTTCTACCCCGCAGTGCAAGTTCGCAAAATCTTCGATTTTCCGAACTCGCGGGCTTCGCCCTATCAACAAAGCCAAATCTAAATTTTCTTACATGCAAGCATGACGAAAATTTAGATTCGTCTTTGTTGGCACTGCTCATTGCATACGCGTACATTATAACCTGTTTGTCGACTTCTTTCAACAAAAAAAGTCATACAGACTGAAAATCATCGGCAGATTTTCCCTGCGGCAGGGAAATCACAGGGATCTCATGCAGATGTCCGGCTCATGGCAAGCAGTTTCTGACGCATCTCATCCTCGATCCTCTTAAGCTCCGTTTCCGCGCTCTTTCTTTTGGCACGGCCTTCCTCCTGTATTTTGATCACCTCATCCAGCGTGCTGATCAACGTCTGATTCGTTGCGGTCAGCGTCTCAATATCCACGATGCCCCGCTCATTTTCTCTGGCTGTCTCAATGGTTGCCATCTTAAGCTTCTCCGCATTCTTCTTCAGCAGCTCGTTGGTCATGTCCGTCACTTCCCGCTGGGCTCTTGCCGCCTGGCCGGAATGCTCCGCCCCGATGGCGATCACCATCTGGCTTTTCCACAGGGGGATGGTATTCACCAACGTGGACTGTATCTTCTCCGACATGGCCGTATCGTTTCCCTGAATCAGACGGATCTGGGGCGCCATCTGCATGGACACCGCCCTGGTCAATTCCAGATCATAGATCTTTTTCTCAAAGCGCTCGCACATGGCTGCATAATCCTTTGCCGCCTGGGTATCCTCCGGCAGACCGCTTCTCTCCGCTTTTTCAAGCAATTTCGGCAGTTCCGCGTTTCTCGCCTGTGTAAGCTTCCTCTTACCTGCCAGAATATACATGGACAGTTCCTTGAAATAGTTCAGGTTCAGTTCATACATCTTGTCAAGCATTGCCACATCTTTTAAAAGAGTCACCTGGTGATTTTCCAGCACTTTGACGATCTTATTGATATTAACTTCCGCTTTATCATACTTCGCTTTCATATTGCTCAGTCTGTTGCTGCTTTTTTTGAATATTCCGAGAAATCCCTTCTCCTCTTCCTCCTCAAAATTTTTCAGTTCCCCCACTACCTCCGTGAGCATCTGGCCGATCTCGCCCATATCCTTCGTACGCACATTATTCAGAGCATTTTCTGAAAAATCAGCGATCTTTTTCTGGCTGCCGGCCCCATAGCACAGCACCATCTGAGTGTTGGTGATATCGATCTGCGCCGCAAAATCATCCACCATCTTCTGCTCCTGCGGCGACAATACCACCTCGGGTTCTTTCTCTGAAACCTCATTACCGGACTGCGTCCCGCTCTCCGCTGATACCTGTTTCTTTTCCGAAAAAATATCCGGCTCAAAGGTCAATGTCGGAGCCTCCTTCAACATTTCATCCAAGTTGTTTTCCATCATAATAACCATGCCCTTTCTGCAGCCTGCAGATTTTCCTGTCTGCTTTTTTATTCATTGCACAGGCACATATCTGCAGGATATGTTTTTTTCATGTTCCCTTTTACGGCCTCTCTTCTCCTATATGTTGCGTCCTGCTCTGTCCTCTCACATTACTCCGTTCTCCCGTCCTGGTCAGTCCCCTTCCCGTCTCTCTTCTCTCCTGCTCCGGTCAGTTCCATCCTCATCTCTTCCCCGCCGGAAAGCTCCATCTCCTTCGTCAGCCCTTCCCGCGCCAGCATGCTCTTCAACACCTGGGCGTCCGTGGTCGCATCAAACACGGCGTCCTGAAACAGGTTGTTCAAAAGTTCCGCAAATGCCTCGTTAATCGTATCCAGAGTCTTTTCGATCTCCGCCTTCGCCTGCACAACCTCTTCCCCCGGCACGCTGATCCCGTCAAACTCCTCGTAGGCTTCCACCAGTTTCAGAGTGGTCGGCAGGTAGTAATCCATCAGTTTGTGCATCCGGTGCATCTGCTCCGGGTGCTCCCGCACGCTGTCGAAGATCTCTGTCAGCAGATCCTCCAGCCGGGAGAGTTTGTCCGAAATCACTTCGCCCTCAATGTGATCGTTCAGCTCTCTCAGCCTGTGGATACAATCCATTCCCTCTGATATCATGGCATTCAGTTCATTTTCTGAAACGCTATCTTTTGATTTGCTGTCTGCTTCCTGACCTGCGGGTCCATGGTCGGGAGTGACTTCCTGTTTTTTCTCTTCCTCCCTGATCCGCCTGTTTTTTTCCACTTCCAGATACTGCCTGTAGACCGCATCACTCAACATGAAACAAGTCTTCTGCTCGTCCAAATGTCCCTCGGGGAATATTCCCGCCTTTAACATCCTTCGGATGTCTCTTCTCACATAGCCGCTGCTTCTGCCTGTCTCTTCTGCCAGCTTTTCAATATCCCCATACATTTTGGGACCACACAGACTGACATATCTGTCCGCCCGTTTTAATCGTTTCCGCTTCCTGACGCCTGCCTCGATCATACTGACAAAACCTGCCAAAAGCGCCAGATTGACAAGCCATCCTGACACAGTTCCCGATACGCCGAGCATAAAAAGAAACAGCCTCCCTAACATGGTCAGTCCCGCAATGCCTGCGCCGATGCCTCCAAACACCTGATACAGAACACCCGATACTTTTCCCACACTATTTTTCCTTACCACCGGAAGATTCGCAGAAGTCTGCTGTCCTGTAAACTGCGCCTTTTTCCGGCATTCTTTCTGCTTCCCGAACTGTTCCTGTTTCCGGAACGCTTCCTGCTGCCTGCGCTCCTCCTGACGCCTGCATTCTTCCTGATACCTGAACTGCTCCTGTTTCCTGCGTTCTTCCTGATGCCTGCGCCGCATCTCTTCCTGCAGTTCCTTCTGGTCCTTTTCCTGCTTTCTCCACTCCTCGGCTCTCTGCTTCCATCTGGAAACATCCTGAGACGGAACAGCATCTGCAATCTGCTTTCCCACTTCATTCAGAGTATCTGTCACCGTCTGGGTGACAAGGTCGTTCAGAATCTTAAAATCCCCGTTTTGCAGAGCGTCTGCCAGTGCGTCCTTTATTTGCTCCCCCATATTATTCTGATTCTGATTTCCATTCATGATAACGAAACCTCATCCTGCGTTGCCTGTTTGTGTACAAATATCATTTTCTATGGACATAGTATCGGCCCTGGGCAATATCTGAAGCCATCTGTTTCTTAAGAGCCTCCACGGAATCAAACTTTTTCTCCGGCCTGTGGAAGGAAAACAGTCTGACGGTAATCTCCCGCCCGTAGATATCCTGGGCAAAATCATAGAGATATGTCTCCACACCGGCCTGCATTTCGTCATTGACGGTAGGCTTGCATCCGATATTGGTGGTTCCTTTGTAAACCCGTTCTCCTACGGACACTTCCGAAAAATAGACGCCATAGGGCGGCAGCAGCTTTTCTTTTTCCGGCAGAAGATTCACCGTGGGCATCCCTAACCTCCTGCCCAGCTTTTTCCCGTGAGCCACGACGCCGCACACACTGTAGGCCTCCCCGATCAGGCGCTCCGCTTTCTCCATATCGCCGATCTTTATCACTTCCCTCACATAGCTGGAACTGATCTCCACACCCTCCAGGCAGACTTTTTCGATAATCTCCGTCCGATACCCGAACTTTCCCGCCATCCGCCGCAGTAACGCCGCATCGCCTCTTCCCTTTTTTCCGAAAGACAGATCCTCACCGGCCGCGATATAGGCTGTTTTCATCTGCTCTGCCAGTATCTTTTCAACAAACTCCTCCGGCTCCGTGGCCGCTGTCGTAAAATTAAGGGGAAATTCAATCAGCACATCGATCCCCATATCCCCAAAAAGCTTTCTCTTCTCTCTTTTCGTCGTCAGCTCCGGTATATCTTCCCCTAAAAAAAGTGCTGCCGGCGAAGGGTCAAAGGTAAACACCACCGCCTGAAGTCCCTTCTCTTTCTGTTCCAAAACGCGCTGCAACAGACTCTGATGCCCCCTGTGGATCCCGTCAAACTTCCCGATCGCCACCGCGGAAGGCTTATCCAGTTGAAACGCCGCATCGTTTTCAATAATCTGCATTTATACTCTCCACACAGTTCCTGTTCTTAATCGCACCAGACGGCATACCACCCGGTCTGACATCATACTTTTCCAGTACCCGGCCGATCCAAAAATATCCCTGCTACGGCAGAAACATCTTCCAGGGCTTTAAAACGCCCTTCTCCTTCAACACCACATACATCCCGCAGAAATGCCCCTGCCTGTCATACACCCGAAAAGGATCTCTCTCCGCGGCCTCTCTCAGACTGACACCGTTTCCCTCCACCACAGAAAATTTCAATTCATTCCCGTTTCTTAAAAAGCGTTCTCCTGCCTGCGTAACCTGAAAAGCCGGATATGCCTGAAAGCAAAAGTCCACCGGGACCAATATACTCTCGATCCCCGCCTCATCCCGTATCTTTTCGATCTCCGGCAGCGTATGAGCCTTTTTCAGCACAAAATTTCCCACCCTTGTCCGCATAAGAGAACTCATTACTGCACCACAGCCTAACCGTTCCCCAATATCCTGACAGAGTGTGCGGATATAAGTCCCTTTCGAGCACACCACCCTGATCCGCAGTCTGGGCTCCGTCAAAAAACATGCCGTCTGATGAGCCTTTTTTTCGGCAAAATCAACAGACGGCATGATCTCTATCTCTTCTATCTCTATTTGCCGGGGCTTCCTCTCCACTTCCACGCCGGCTCTGGCCAGCTCATAAAGTCTCTTCCCGTTTATCTTCAACGCCGAATACATGGGCGGGGTCTGCATCTGCTTTCCCTGAAAGGAAAGAATCGTCCTCTCGATCTCCTCCATCGGTATCTTCTGCCATTTATCGCCGCTGTCCGAAAGCACACGCCCCCAGATATCCTGTGTGTCAGAAGTAATGCCCAGTGTCATCTCCGCCACATATTCCTTGCTCCGGTCAGTCAGCATATCACAGAGTTTCGTGGCATTTCCGAGACATACCGGCAGCACGCCCTCCGCATTAGGATCCAGGGTTCCCGTATGCCCGATCTTTTTCTGGCGGCAGATCCCTCTGAGTTTCGCCACCACATCATTGGAGGTAAAATCTTTCTCCTTGTTTACAATCAATATTCCGTTAAGCACCGGCTTCCTCCAGCTGTTCTTCTATATGTACCGACAGATTATTGATCACATCATGGAAGGTTCCGTTCATAGTACATCCCGCAGCCCGTTTATGGCCCCCGCCACCAAACAACTCTGCCACTTTCGCCACATCCACTTTCTCTGATGAGCGCAGACTCACTTTATATTGCAGTGATCTGATCTCATACATAAACACCGCACACTCCACACCTTTTGTCAGTTTCAGCTGGCTGACGATCCCCTCCAGATCAGCCCCTGTCACTTTGTAAAACTCCATGGTTTTTCTGTCTATGTAACTGACGATGCACCTTCCGTTCATAATCATCATACTTTCAAGCAGTGCCCGTCCCATGATCTGATTCTGTACATACGTTTTTTCATAAAAAGTCTCTTCGATCAATCTCGGAAAATCAAACCCAAAACTGATCAGCTTTGCCGCCGCCTGCATTGTTTTCGGCGATGTGCAGGAATACCTGAATACTCCTGTATCATGTGCGATCCCCATATACAGTGCTGCCGCAATATCCGCATCCAGCATGTCTTCTTCTATCAGCTCATACACCAGTTCACTGGCAGAACTGGCTTCCGGATCGATATAATTGCAGGTGCCAGTGCCACCGGCATTACTGATATGATGATCAATATTAACTGTCATCTTTGCCTGTTTAAACAGCCTCTCCGCATCCCCTAATCTCTCACTGCCGCAGTCCACGGCAAAAAACACATCAAAATCAGGCTCTTCCCTCACAGCTCTCTCCAGTATCACAATGTCTTTAAATCCTTTGATACAGGAAAAATGATCTGACGGTTTTTCCAGAAAAACTTTTACTTCCTTTTCAGGAAACATTTTTTTTAAATACAGAGAAAGCCCCAGACAGGAACCCACGCAATCACCATCCGGTCTGATATGTCCACCGATCCCGATCCTTTTCGCATCTTTGCATATTTTTACAATATTCATGATACTTTCCTTTCTTCTGCGCTTCTTTTCCAATTCACTCTTCAGCTGAATGGGTTCCCATCACCTCGTCGATCTTTCTGGACATATCGACGCCATAGGCAATGGACTGATCCATTACAAAGGTGATCTCCGGCGTGTTTCGCAGATTGATCTGTCTTGCCAGTTCTCTTCTGATATAACCGCCGGCGCTCTTTAACCCGGCTAACGTATCTTCCACCGCCTTTTCATCTCCCAGCACGCTGATCCAGGCCTTGCAGGTCTTTAAATCAGGCGCCACAGACACGGAGACCACCGAAGTCATCGGATGGATCCGCGGATCTTTAATATCGCTGCGGATGATCTCTGCAAGAACCCGCTGCACCTCACCGTTGATCCGGGTATTTTTCAAGCTGTTTTTTCTCATTCATATACCCCCTGTGCATAAAGCGCCCTGCAAAGAATGCGCTCTGCACATTCTTCCAGGATGAAATCCGAATTTTCTTAACCTGCATACTTTGCCGGGTTAGAAAATCTTCTCATCACTCTCTCGGCACTTCCACCATAATATAAGCTTCCACGATATCCAGTTCCTTCATCTGGTCAAAGCCCTCGAACACAAGACCGCACTCGTAGCCCGCTCTCACTTCCTTCACGTCATCCTTAAACCGCTTTAACGAAGCAAGCTGTCCTTCGTAGATCTGCTCGCCCTCACGTGTGATACGAATCTTGCTGTCACGCTTAAATTCACCGTCCAGGACATAGGAGCCGGCGATATTCCCCACAGCCGAAGCCTTGAAGATCTGACGCACTTCCGCATGACCGATCACTTTCTCCTCATAGATCGGCGCCAGCATTCCCTTCATCGCGCGTTCCACATCCTCGATCGCCTTATAGATGACATCGTACAGTCTCACATCCACTTTCTCCCGCTCCGCAGTGGCTTTTGCCTGGGCATCCGGCTTCACATTAAAGCCGATGATGATAGCGTTGGATGCGGAGGCAAGCGTCACGTCGGACTCATTGATCGCGCCCACGCCGCCGTGGATGCACTTCACGATTACTTCCTCATTGCTGAGCTTCAACAGGCTCTGTTTCACCGCTTCCACAGATCCCTGTACGTCCGCCTTCACCACAAGATTCAGCTCTTTCAGATCGCCCTCCTTGATCTGGGAGAACAGATCATCCAGAGACATACGCACTCTGGTATCCGCCAGCATCTGCTCTTTATGCTGAGACAGATAGGTCTCCGCATAGCTCTTTGCCGTCTTATCACTCTCATGCGCAAGGAATACTTCGCCTGCCACAGGAACATCGGAAAGCCCGAGGATCTCCACCGGCATGGAAGGTCCGGCTTCTTTCACCCGCTTTCCCTTGTCGTCGATCATGGCTCTGACTTTACCGTAGCTTGCTCCGGCCGACACAAAATCGCCAATTTTCAGCGTTCCCTTCTGTACCAGAATCGTTGCCACAGGTCCTCTGCCCTTATCAAGCTCGGCTTCGATCACAAGACCTCTTGCCTTTCTCTTTTTATTTGCCTTTAATTCCAGAATCTCCGCCGTCAGCAGGATAGTCTCAAGCAGATCCTCAATACCTTCTCCGCTCTTGGCCGACACCGGCACAAACTCTGTGCTGCCGCCCCAGTCCGTGGGAACTAATTCATACTCCATCAGCTCCTGTTTCACTTTATCCACATTGGCTGCCGGCTTGTCGATCTTATTGACCGCCACGATGATCTCCACACCCGCCGCTTTCGCATGGTTGATCGCTTCCACGGTCTGAGGCATCACGCCGTCATCCGCCGCGATCACAAGAATCGCAATATCCGTCGCGTTGGCGCCGCGCATACGCATTGCTGTAAAGGCCTCATGGCCGGGCGTATCCAAAAAGGTGATCTTCGCGTTGTTAATGTTCACAGTATATGCACCGATGGCCTGAGTAATACCACCGGCTTCCTTATCCGTCACATTGGTTTTCCGGATCGCATCCAGAAGGGAAGTCTTACCATGGTCAACGTGTCCCATGACACAGACTACCGGAGGACGTTTCACCATCTTTGTTACATCTTCCTCTTCCTCTTTTAACAGCTCCTCGATCACATCCACCTGCACTTCTTTCTCGCACATGATCTCGTATTCGATGGCAATATTCTCCGCTTCCTCATAGGAAACTTCCGTGTTCAATGTCACGATCTGTCCTGCGAGAAACAGCTTTTTAATGATCACAGAGGGCTGCATCTTCATCTTGTCGGCAAGCTCTTTGATCGTCAGCTTCTCCGGCAGTGTAATGACTTTGATCTGCTCCTCCGCCACATTCTCTTTCTTCTCCGGTTTGATAAAGCGTCCCGCCTTATTTTTCAGAGCAGTCTTCTCCTCCTCCTCGTAGATCATATCCTTTCTGGAGCGTTTGTCTCTGTCCTGATTTCCGCGGCGCTTTTCATCCTGCGGTCTCTTTTCTGCCGGAGCCGGCTGTGTATCCATACCAAAGCCTTTCCCCTGCATGCCTCGTTTTCCGGGAGCCTGGTTTCTGCTATCCGGTCTAGTACCGCGCCCATTATTATTAAAAGGTTTATTACCAGTACCGCTGCCAGTCTGACCCTTCTGATTATTCTGATATCCCGGACGGCTGCCGCCTTCAGTCTTGCGGCCTTCATTTTTACCGCCCGAAGGCTGTCTGTTACCCTGCCTGTCTCTGTTGTCCCTGTTCTGGAACTCTTTTCTTTCATTGTTCCTGTAGTCACTGCGTCTCTCCCCACTATTCGTACGAGGTGTTTCGCCTTGCTGATTTTCCCTGGTTACAACCGGTTTATTCTCCGCTGCCGTTACTTTCATCTCCTCTTCCTTTACAGGAGTCTGCGGCTTCGGCGCAGGTTTATTGCCTGTCTGCATCCGATTGCGGTTCCCAAAATCATTTGTCACCGGTTTCGGTTTTACGCTGGGCTTGATCAGAGGTCTGAAAGGATTCGCCGCAGACACAGTCCTTCCCCCATTTCCCTGGGGGCGTCCCTGTCCCTGGGATGCGGGACGTTTGTTATCCCTGCCCTCCCTGTTGTCTCTTATGCCTCTGCCGGCAGCATTTCTGTCGTTACCTCTGTTCCCCTGCATCTTGCTGTTGCCGGAGTTATTGATAATAATGATCTTCTTTTTCTTTCTGACCGGTTCTTCTGCTTTCGTTCTTCCCTCAGCAGGTCTGTTTCCTGCCTGTCTCTCACCTGAAGCTTTTTTCTCCGGCGCCGGCTTCTCCCCTGTTACATTTTCAGCCGACACTCTTTTTTCCACTCCGGCTTCCATTGTCTTTTCCGCTTTTTCCACTTGTTTTTGTCCTTTATCCTCTTTTTTAAACCGTCCCCGCACCAGGTCGATCGCTTCATCCTCAATGGAACTTTGTGCCGCTTTTACTTCCATACCCTTTTCTTTCAGGTATGTAATAATATCCTTGCTCTGTATCTCCAGCTCCTTGGCAAGTTCATGTACCTTCATTTTCGCCATATATTACTCTCCCTCCTATTCCCGTTCCGCATCTGTTTCTTCTATCCGCTTCCGAATTGAATCTGCAAGCCCTCTATCTGTAATGGCCAGATTTACCCGCATCTCTTTTCCAATAGCGTGCCCTAACGCTTCTCTCTTCCCATAGGTATATATTGGGATACCGCGATAGTGACACATATCCGAAAAGTGTTTCCTGGTATTCCCGGAAGCATCAGATGCCAGAATGACCAGACAGGCTTTCCCGCTTTTAATCGCTTTTTCTGTAGAAAATTCACCACTTATCACTTTCCCTGCTTTTTCCGCAATTCCTATCATTGCATATACTTTATCGGTCATCTGCTCCCTCCAGTTCCCTTTCCAGTCCTTCGTACACTTCCTGTGGGATCCTCATCTGAAAAGAACGTTCCAGCCCCTTTGTTTTAGCAGCCCTTTGCAGGCATTCCTTTGAAAAGCAAAGATATGCGCCTCTTCCATTCATTCTGCCGGTAAAATCGAAGGTGATCTCACCGTCCGCTGTTTTCAGAATGCGCAGCAGTTCCTTTTTACTTTTCATTTCGCCGCAGCCGACACACTGCCTCATGGGAATTTTCTTTGCCATCTCAAGCCTTTCTTTCCTGTTTCCTATTCTTCCATGCCAATCCGGATATTGTTCAGACCGACATTGTTTACCGGGATCATCGGCCTATTCCATCATCTCTTCAACTTCATTTTCAGGAAACTCCTCTGCCTCATTTTCTGAATTTTCTCCGTACTCCTCTATCGGCTCTTCATATGCTTCTCCATATTCGTCTTCCGCATACTCATCAGAAGCATATTCTTCTGAACCGTACTCCTCCCCGTAGTCTTCCTCATCATACTCGTCATCATCCAGATAATCTTCGTAACGGAAGCCGGGTGCATCCTTCGCCTGTGTCTCAGACTTGATATCGATCTTGTACCCTGTCAGTTTCGCGGCCAGCCTTGCGTTCTGTCCCGCCTTACCGATGGCAAGAGAAAGCTGATAATCCGGTACTACCACCTTCGCCGTCTTTTCCTCCGGATCCGCAAACACCGCCACGATCTTTGCCGGAGACAACGCATTCTGTATAAAGTTGCCGGGGTTTTCATCCCACTCCACAATATCTATCTTCTCATTTCGAAGTTCCGCCACCACGGCGTCCACACGGGAACCGCTCTGCCCTACGCAGGCCCCCACGGGATCCACGTCCGGCTCGTTGGAACGCACAGCCATTTTTGTTCTGCTGCCCGGCTCTCTGGCTACCCCCACGATCTCCACCGTGCCGTCCCTTATCTCGGTCACTTCCTCCTCAAACAATTTTCTGACCAGATTGGCGTGGGTTCTGCTGACTAAGATCTTAAACCCTTTCTTCGTCTCAGGCACGCCCAGAATATATACTTTCACACGCTCTGTCAGCCGCAGATTTTCCTCCGGTACGATCTCCTTTTCCGTGAGCTGCGCATCCGCCTTTCCCAGATTGATATTTATCGTACTGCCCACATAACGCTGTACAATACCGGTCACTACCTGCCCTATCTTATCCTTATACAGATTGTAGACAGAACTCTTCTCCTCTTCTCTTATTTTCTGCAAAATTACATTTTTTGCTCTCTGGGCGGCAATTCTTCCAAATTCCATGGAATCTATTTCCGTACTGATCACATCTCCAGGCACCGCAGAGGGCGTGATCTTTATCGCCTCATCCAGGGATATCTGCAGGCTGCCGTCTTCCACATCATCCTCCTGCTCTACAACTTCCCTCTCATAACTGCAGTGGAAATCCCCGGTCTCTCTGTCCATCTCCACCACAACATTCTCATACTTCCCGGGACATTCTTTATTAAGATGCTCCCTGCAGGCCGCCTTCAGAGAATCCTCGATAGCCGTAAACAGGATATCCTTGCTGATCTCCTTCTCCTTTTCCAGCATATCCAGTGCCTGTAACAATTCGCTGTTCATTACTCTTTCCTCCTGATTTAAAAATCTAACGCCAGTCTGATAAGCGCTATATCGCTTCTGGCAAATTTCATGTTCGTTCCCTCTTCCTGCCCGATCGTTATGCTTTCTTCATCATACTCTTTCAGGATGCCGGAAAATTCCTTCTGTTTTTCAATCGGCTTATAGGTTTTAATTTCCACCTCCGCACCGATGCTCTTTGCAAGATGTTTATCCTTTTTGAGTGCACGCCCAAGCCCCGGCGAACTCACCTCCAGAATATAGGCATCCGGAATAAAATCCTCTTTATCCATCACCTCGGAGACTGCTCTGCTCACCTTCTCGCAGTCCTCGATCGTCACGCCGCCCTCCTTATCTATGTAGGCGCGCAGATACCAGTCACTGCCTTCCTTCACATACTCCACATCATAGATCTCCAGATCATATTCCTCTGTGATCGGAAGCAGTATCTTCTCAAACCTTGCTTCATAGTCTTCTCGTTTCGACATAGTTTCTCCCTGTTCTGACCTTAAGTGCCGCACCGCAAAACGGTAAATATGCCCTGCCGCCTTTCATCGATGCCCACTCTCACACATGAAAAGAGTGGACTTGCAAGCCCACTCTTCATGCTGTAATCCTTATTAACACTACCAGTATAGCACTTTTTTTCAAAAATGCAAGGGGTTTGGGGGATTTTTTTCGTTTTCGGCTTAGTTACAGGTCTGCTTTCGCCAGGCATCCATCCCCTTTATCATATGCACCGCAAAACCATAGGTCACTTCTTCCTCCGGCGCAAGGATCTTCAACGTTCCATCCTCCCGCATCTTCTTTCTGCCGTCGGGATGACAGTTCCCGGGCTCCAGGCCAAGCACATAGTCCCGCACCCCCATCATCTTCCATTCGGTAAAGTAGTTCAGATTTCTGCTGTCAAAAGTAATAACAAGTCCAAGTCCTTCTTCCGGCTCAAAGACACCGGCTTTCCCCTCACCACTGAATTTGTGGTAATAACACTGCTCTTCAAACCCTGCCTGTGGTTTTCCCATCCGGTTCCACTCCTCCATCCCTTCCGCTGCCCGTCTGTCTCGGGGCGTCACCTGATCAGAGGGAATATAGATAAGAGAATTTTCCGAAAGAAGCGGATAGCCCATATTCATATGATAAAGCACTTCCACCGGATATGCGCTGTCACCCTCATTTTTAATTCTGTCCTCAACGGAAAACACATTCTCCGCCAGAGAGCATCTGATCGTCCTGTTAAACGTCAGTTTATGAGAAAACAGCCTTGCATCCACCACTTTTGCACGGATTTGTATCTCCGCATCATCCTGTTCCCAATAAATATGCTCCGCCGGCGTGTTGCCGATGCTGCCGTGGAGAGGCAGTCTCTCCCCCGCATCCTCACAGGGACTTCCCGCATTGTTCAGACCGCAGGTCGTCAGAAAACCGGCAGTAAAAGATCTCAAAAACAGATCCTCCCTGTCGTCGTAATAAGCCGGCGCCACATAGCCGCAGGGAGAAAAATATCCCATACTCATACCGCAGAAGGTAAGCCTTGAGATATCTGCCGCCCGATCCGCCGACACCGTAAACTCCAGGCCCCTGCCGTTTCTGACCTGCAAAAGGCGCATTCCATCCCCCTTTCCTCCCACAAGTCTGTGCTCTTCCACGCCATAATACTGACTCTCATGCCCAATATACTGATTCATCCTGTCCCTCCTCCGTATTACTATTTTTTACAAATAATTTTCCGGACGCCAAACTTTGGCATCGCGCTCCATCTCTTCATCTTACGTCTACTGACAACCAGAGTCCGATTCAGACCCGTCCGCCCTTCATAAACGAATAGGATATCTGATGCTCCTCAAACTCCTGTTTTTCCTCATAAATTCCCTGACTTTCCATCTTTAATGTCCTTCTCGCCACCAGCCAGGTATCAAGCGGATTCACCGACAACAGCACCAGCGCGATCCCCCGGTCCAGAAGCTGTTCCAACATCTCCCAGATAAAACGGCGGTGAGGCATATCCGCTCCCATAAAAGGCTGGATCAGAAACGCCACCCTGGGTTTTTGCAGCATGATCCTTGTGTAGATAAGCCGATATTTCTGACGCTCCGATAGTTCCTCCACGGGCCGCTCAAACACCTCGTCCCCCAGAATGGGCGCATATTCCTTCCGAATACTGGCTCTGACTCTATGCCCTCTCCAGACAGCCGGCATCCTTCTGGCCAGCCCCATGCACAGGTTGTCCATGTAGCTCATCTCCGGGAAGATCATGGTACTCGTGGGCGCCGCCGAGACCACGGAGATCTCCCTGTCCGAAACAATCTTTCTTACTCTGCCGTCCAGCACGATCCGGCTCTCCTCACCGGTCAGAAAAGAGACGCAGTTTTGCAGGATCTGGTTGTCATGCATCTGCAGCGTCACACACTCCCCCTCCCTGATGCAAAATGAAAAATACCGTTTCTCCCCGTCATGAAACATTTCCCACTCCAGCCCGATCTCCTGCCCGATCTTCGGAAGATGCCCGCTCTCCGGATACCCCCAGACATTCCTGTCGTATCCCTCCAGACACTCCTGCAGATTTTTCCGGTTCATATCCGGTTTTCGCAGGATCTTCTGCAGCCGTCCGTTGCACAGAAAGCCGGTCCTGTCACAGATATGTTCGATCTCCTCAAAATGGGAACTGATATAGAGAAAGGAAAACCCCTGCTCCGTATAGTGCCGCATGATCTGATAGAGCTTTCTCAATTCCTTTTCGCTGACAAAGACGCTGATCTCGTCCAACACGATCAGCCGGTAACCGCCCACCACCGCCCGCAGCAGCTCCACCACCACCCGCTCAAAGGCCGACAGATTTTCCACTCTGGTGTTCGCGGAAATATCCATGCCGATATCCTGCATAAAGGGCGCAAGCTCCCTGTTTAAGAGAGACATCTGTAAAAAATACTGCCGGAAGCCCTGCCTGAGCACAAAGATATTGTCTGCCACCGTCATCCCGTTCACCAGCCGGTTTTTCGCCTGAATAATACTCACCCGGTTGCTTCTTTTCACGGCTCCCCGCCAGGAGTTCACCAGCTCTCCGCTGTAATAGATATACCCGTCAAAGAGCGCAAGATTATTCTGCAGCAGCTTTAATATGGCATTTTTCCCATGGGCATTCACCGGGATCAGCCCCATCACTTCCCCCACATAGATCTGTATATTGAAATTTTCCAGCTTCCTCACACCCTGCTCGGCGTAAGTGACGCGCTCCATGCGGAATATTTCCTGCCTCATCGTTCCCCCATTCTCTGCACCGGATATCCATGGCACATTCTACGCCGTTACCACAGGCAGTGTCACCTCCACATCCGTCCCTTTTCCCCGAATCGAATAAACATGCATGCCATATTCTTCTCCAAACAGCAGGTGGATCCGGTTATTTACATTGACAAGAGCGATACCGCCCTTTTTCTCCTCCTGACTGTCGGTGAGGGCTTTGCCGCCGCCGCCCAGCTGCCTGCTAAGCTTCGCCAAAGTCTGCTCATCCATCCCCACGCCGTCGTCCGAGATACGGATGATGAGTCTTTTGTCTGTCTGCTCAAACTGGATCGTCAGATTCCCTGTTCCGATCTTTAACTCCGTCCCGTGGATAATACTGTTTTCCAGGATCGGCTGCAGCGTCAGCTTGGGGATCTTACAGTTCATAATGCTCTCTCTGTTTTCCTCCTCATACAGAATATGAAGCTGCAGGCGGCTGCCGAACCGATATTTCTGGATCAGAAAATAGGTCTCACAGTTGTCAAGCTCCTCCTCCACAGACACCAGATTTTCCACCTTTGTGATCGTATAACGGAAAAATTTTGCCAGAGCCTCGGTCATATCCGCGATGTTGTCCATTCCTGCGATCAGCGCCTCGCCCCGTATGCTCTCCAGGGTGTTATAGAGAAAATGCGGGTTGATCTGATTCTGCAGCGCCAGATACTGGGCCTGCCGCTTATTCAGATCCATCATCTCCGGAGATTTCAGTATCTGCTCCAACCGTTTTATTTCCGTCTCCATTGTGGGGGTTAAAAGGGCTTCCTCAAAAAGACTGCTGTCCGGCAGAATATAGCCCTCCAGGATCCGCTCCATGGTCATCTGCACCCGCCTGTAAGGTCTTACGACAAAAAACCAGAATGCCAGAACGCAGACAGCTGTAAACACAGAAAAGAGCGCCACCTGAAAAAAGGGCGCCTCCTCTCTGAAAAACAGGATGCACTGGATCAACGTCTCTGACACCAGAAAACCGACCACCGCGGAAAACACAAGAGCGGTTCTGTTTGATATGTATTTCCAGCAATTTCTTCCTTTCATATTCTCCGCCATTCCTTTCCGGGGTACTTTTCTCATGTTATCCGTACAGTTTTCTGTAGGCCGACGGCTTTAGCCCGGTGGCCTTCTCGAAATTATGGGTAAAATGTTTCAGGTCGTTATATCCCACCCGTCTGCAGATCTCCGAAACAGAACAGTTGCTCTCTCTGAGCAGTATCTTTGCCTGCTCCATCCGTACGCCGGTCAGATATTTCGCAAACCCCTCGCCCTCTTCTTTTTTGAAAAGAGCGCTGAAATAGGTGCTGGACAGCCCTACGATACCGCTGACTTCCTCCTGGGTAATGGGTTCGCTGTAATGACTCCGAATATACTGTTTCGCCTGGCGGATGGGCCGCAGCATATCTCCTTCACGCTGCCTGACCAGCTCACTGATATAGGTTTTCTGTAAATCCCCCAGGGCCTGAAACAGCGCATCCTGACTGCTGCACTGTCTGCATCTGTTCAGAAAATGCTGCAGCACTTCCCTGCGCTCCTTAAATTCTACCTGACTCAGAAACAGCGCTCCGCAGGAGTTTATCAGTTCAAAAAGCTCATATCCTCTTACATCCTTCACTTCCAGGACGCTGTCCTTTAACTGCTTTAACGCCTTTTTTGCCTCCTCCTCACTTAAGATCTCCACGGCATGGGTTACAGTCCTCAGATATTTCTCCGGCAGACTCTTCTCATGTAACGCCGATGGTCCCTCCGGCATATAGTCCAAAAGCCTACCTGTCCCTCTGATCAGACGCTCCTCTATCATAACGCCGGCCTCCCGCAGAGATTCTCCCATCTCCGAAGGTTCTTTTACGATACTGCCCGCCGCCAGGGAAAAGAAGATCTCTCCGTACAGCTTTTTTGTGCTTTCCAGCTGATTCAGACAGTCTTTCAGAATACGCCTGATCTCCCCCTGCCTGCTTTCCTCATAATTCAGAATTCCGATATAACCCCCCCAATCCTGTTCTTTACAAAGCATGGCAAAGCATTTATTCCGAAGGCTGCTCTCAAACAGTTTTCCGGACCGTTCCACCACGATGCGCTTCCCTTCCTCCCCCAGATGCTCCTCAAAGCTGTCGATCTTTAACCAGATCCCCTGAAAGCAGCCGGGCTGCATCTCCAGATAGTACGCCTCCCGCAGTATCTGAAAAGTAAGATCCTCTTCCCGTTTTGTCCGCAGTCTGTCAAGCAGCACCTCCCGCAGTCTTTCCACATTGTTTTTGCTTTTCAGTTCCAGCTGCTGCCTGTCCTCTTCCCCCTGTCTGCGGCTTTCGATCTTTTCTCTCAGCCTTTCCAGGGTTGTCGTCAGTTCCGTTTTGTTGATGGGTTTTAGCAGATATTCTCCCACGCCGAACTGAATAGCGCTCTTTGCATACTCAAAATGGGCATAGCCGCTGATAATGATGATCTCCAGCTCCGGCAGATATTTCTTGACTTTTTCGATCAGTTCCAGGCCGCTGCAGCCCGGCATCCTGATATCCGTGATCAGGATGTCCGGGCGCAGTTTCTTTACTGTCTCCGCGGCCTCCAACCCATTATGGGCAACCGCTGCCACTTCCATATCCAGAGCCTTCCAGTCTACTAACGCTTCGATCAGCTGACAGATTCTTTCCTCATCATCTGCGATCATTACTTTTTGCATGGATCTTCCCCTCTCTGATGCTGTGTGTCTGCACACGCGCTTCGCCGAACGTTTGCATAATACGCAGCGCTATGATTCCGTGCCCCATGACATGGCACGCTTCGCCGGACGTTTGCATGCCCCCTGTCCTACTTTGCGGCGGGATACTCGTTGCACAGCAGGCGGTAAGGCGCCTCACCCTCCTCGATCTTCGGAAAGCGCCCCATTTTTTCATAAAAACGGTTGTCCGTATTGTCGTCGTTGCACTGGCTCACCTCTCCGATCAGCACGGCGCCTGTGCCCCCCTCCACAAGGAAATCATGATACAGGTACGGCTGGATGCTGATACTTTCTCCCGGCATCAGTTTTACCCGGGTTCCCGCCGGCACGGTGATCTCCCTGCCATCTTTATGAATATGCACCTCGTTTACCCGGTCCAGATCTTCGTCCTCTGTGGAATTGTATACCGTGATCAGAAGGCTGCCGCCCCCTCTGTTGATGATATCCTCCATCTTGTTCCAGTGGAAATGCATCGGGGCATACTGTCCCTCTTTGATATATAACAGTTTTTCCGCGTAAGTCTTTTTATACTTATCCTGCATCTTCTGGTTGCCGTTGCGGATCGTGACCAGGGAAAAACCGGTTTTGTTAAAATCACCCAGACCATAGTCGGTGATATCCCACCCCAGCATATTTTCTCTGATCTCATCGTAATCGTGCCCCTTTTCCTGCCATTCTTCCGGTGTAAAATGGCAAAACGGCGGCAGAGAAAAACGGTACTCCTCTATCATCTGCTCCATCTCTTTCAACGCCGCATTTATTTCGCTTCTCTTCATTTTTTCCTCCTGTTCAGGCTGAACCATCCGGAAATAGCCGCACGCTGATCCGCCTGCGGCTATATTCCAGTATATACCATATTCTGTTTTTTGTCATTCTTTCAGGTTTTGCCAACCCTATTTTGTCAGAACGGAAACTCCCGTGTCTGTCACTTTTCCGCCGAGGGATTCGCCTTCCAGCGCTTTCACACAGGCTTCCACGCCCATGGAGCCCATCACGTCCGGATTCTGTGCCATGGTACAGAGCAGATGGCCGTCTCCGATCAGGTTCATGATCGCGTCGGACTTATCAAATCCTACGCCGATAATGCCAGAGTTATTCGACGCCTTGATGGCATTGCCTGTTCCCGTGGTGCTTCCCTCGTTACACCCGAAGATTCCCACTACGTTCTGCGTAATATAGTTCTCTGCGATGGACTGGGATTTTGCCGCGTCGCCCTCGCCGTACTGTGTCTCAAGCAGTTCAAAATCCGTTCCTTCAAAGGCTTTTCTGAATCCTTCTTCTCTGTCCACTGTGGACTGTGTCGCTGCATTGACATTGACGATACCGATCTTGCCGCTCTTTGTGCCTGCTGCTTCTAACGCTTTGATCATTTCTTCGCCTGCGGTTGTGCCCGCTGCAACGTTATCTGTGGAGAAAGTCGCCTCAGCGTCCACGTTTGCCGGAGAATCCACATATACAACCTTAATGCCTGCGGAGATCGCTTCGTTCAGTGCAGAAGAGATCGCATCGGGGCCGTTTGCCGCCACGATAATCGCATCGTACTTGCCTGCCACCGCGTTGTTCACACATTCGATCTGCTGCGCGTCGTCCTTTGTGTTGGGGGACATGAATGTCACTTCCACACCCAGTTCTTTCGCTTTCGCCTGTGCGCCCTCATTTAAGGTTACCCAGTGCTGGTCGATGGAGTCCATGGTGATCAGTGCGATCTTCCATGCCTTGCTCGCTTTCACCGCATCACCGGAAGCTGCTGCCGCGCTGCCGCCGAGTGCTGCCGCATCGATCACGGAAACGCCAGTATCCGTCACCTTTCCGCCAAGGGATTCGCCGCCCATAGCCGCCACTGCCGCTTTCACGCCCTCATAGCCCATCACGTCGGGATTCTGCGCCATGGTGCAGAGCAGATAACCGTCTTTGATCAGCCCCTGGATCGCATCGGATTTATCAAAGCCCACGCCCACGATATCGGAATTGCCGGAAGCTTTGATGGCATTGCCTGTTCCTGTGGTGCTTCCTTCGTTACAGCCGAAGATTCCGACTACGTTCTGGGTGATGTAGTTCTGTGCGATCTCCTGAGATTTCGCCGCGTCGCCTTCGCCGTACTGTGTCTCTAACAGATTGAACGCTGTTCCCTCAAAGGCTTTTCTGAAACCGTTTTCTCTGTCCACGGTAGACTGGGTTGCCGCATTGACATTGACAATACCGATGTCGCCGTCCGTGATGCCCTTTGCATCAAGGGCTTTGATCATCTCCTCGCCTGCTGTGGTTCCGGCAGCCACATTATCTGTGGAGAAGGTAGCTTCCGCGTCCACGTTTGCAGGAGAGTCCACATAGACCACCTTGATCCCTGCGTCGATAGCCTCTTTCAGTGCGGAAGAAATCGCATCGGGGCCGTTTGCCGCCACGATAATCGCTTTGTAGCCGCCTGCCACCGCATTGTTCACACACTCGATCTGCTGGGCGTCGTCTTTTGTATTGGGTGACATGAATGTCACTTCTACTCCCAGTTCTCCTGCTGCCTTCTGGGCGCCTTCATTTAAGCTGATCCAGTGCTGGTCGATGGAATCCATAGTGATCAGCGCGATCTTTCCACCCTCCGAAGATGCTGCAGGCGCTTCCGTGGTCTCCCCCTCCGAAGACGCAGGCGTATCCGCACTCTGATTACCGCAGCCGGTTAACGCCGCCGCCAGCATCGTTACACCGCAAAGTAAACTTAACAGTTTCTTTTTCATGTTTTTATTCCTCCTATATTTTAGTTCCGCAGATACACTTCCTGTACACCATTACCAGGCTTACCTTTGCGTCTGTCCGGACAACGCCATCCGCAAAGAAAGCTGTGCACTGTCCGTGTATCTGCTGTTAATGTAGAGTGAGCTTCGCTCACAATATACTAAACGCATCCCTGCGATTAGTTCCCTTTTTTCTTCTTGAACTGGCCACCTCGCACCACCACGTCCAGAAGCACCGCTGCCACCACGATCACGCCGATCACTACCCGCTGAATCCCTACCTGGGCGCCGATCATGTTGAGGCCGTTCTCCAACGTCTGCCATACCGCCGCACCTGCGAAGGTACCGAGCAAAAGTCCGGTTCCGCCCAGAGGCGATACGCCGCCGATCACGCCTGCCGCAACGCCGTACATCTCGTACATGTTGCCGGCTTCCATGTTGCCCATGCCGGCCTGTGCACAGAGGATCAGCCCCACCACGCAGGAGCAGACTGCGCTGACCAGATAGGCTTTCGTGGTCGTCGCCACCACATTCACGCCGGAGAGCTTCGCCGCATCGATATTGGAACCGATGGCGTAAATGTGTCTTCCTGTCCTTGTCTTTGAAAGCAGGAAGAAGAAAATGACAAAGAACAGCAGCGCGATCCAGAACGTATTGTAGACGCCCAGAGTCGTTCCGTAATAGAACAGATTCTGGAAACTGTCTCCCGCCTCCTTGCCGATGCCGGTGGCGATGGCGTCGGTGTTGCGGTTGCTGTTTACCATGTAGGCCACGCCTCTTGTGATAAACATGGTTCCAAGCGTCGCGATAAAGGGCGGCAGTTTAAACTTGCCCACCAGAAACCCATTGATCACGCCGCACACCAGACAGCAGGCCAACGCAACGATGATCGCAAAAACCGGATGAACTCCTTTGCTCATCAACGTCGCCGCCACCATGGCGCTCATACCCACCATGGAACCGATGGACAGATCGATGTTACCGGTGATCAGGATGTAACTCTGGGCAATACCGATCAACAGATACTTTGACATGGAACGCAGCAGGTTCATGATATTCTGTCCGGAAAATACCGCCGGATTGATCAGGCCGAATGCCACATAGATCACGATCAGACCGATAAATGCCGTGATCGCGGCGCCCATGCCCCGGATCGCCATTATTTTTCTAAAAGAACTTTGCTTTTCCTTACTCATGCTGTTCGTTTCCTCCCTCACTCATTCCTATCTTTTTATCCTCAAAGGTTGTAGCTAACGTCAGAATCTCATTCTGCGTGGTTTCCCTGGCCATCACTTCCCCGGTGATCCGGCCGTCGCACATCACGATAATGCGGTCCGCGATCCCCATGACCTCCGGCATCTCCGAAGAGACAAAGACCACTGCGATGCCCTGCTTTTTCAGATCATTCATCAGATGGTAGATCTCCACCTTCGCCCCCACGTCAATTCCCCTCGTGGGCTCATCAAAGATCACCACTCTGGAATCCCTGGCTAGCCATTTGCCGACCACTACCTTCTGCTGGTTGCCGCCGGAGAGGTTGCCGGAATCGATCTCCACATTAGGCGTCTTGATCTTTAAGTTCTCCACCGCCTTCTCACAGAGTTCCTCTTCCGATTTACTGTTCACCACGCCCATTTTGTTGCAGACAATGTCCAGATTCGGCAGTGCCAGATTGTGACGGATAGACAGTTTTGTGCACAGGCCGTCTTTCTTCCGATCCTCCGGCGCCAGCACCACGCCGTTTTTTATGGCGTCCATGGGGCAGGTTATCTTCACCTCTTTCCCGTCCACATAGATCTCGCCGCTCTCCTTGGGATCCACACCGAAGATCGCCCTGGTGGTCTCCGTACGCCCGGCCCCCATCAGGCCGGCAAAACCCACGATCTCACCCTCGTAGGCGGAGAAATTGATATCCCGCACCATACGCCCGGCATTCAGATTTTTCACCTCAAAGATCTTCTTTCCTTTGTTACATTCCACCCGTGGGAACTTTTCCTTGATCTCACGTCCCACCATGTGGGCGATGATCTGATCCATCGTGGTATCTTTAAAGTTCATCGTCGTGATATATTGGCCGTCCCGCATGATCGTCACTCTGTCCACGATATGCTGCAGCTCCTCCAGACGATGAGATATGTACACGATCCCTTTCCCCTCGCTCTTTAACTTTCTGATGATCCGGAAGAGGTCTTCGATCTCTCTCGCCGTCAGGGAAGAGGTCGGTTCGTCCATGATCAGGATCTTCGCGTGGATCGAGAGGGCTTTTGCGATCTCCACCATCTGCTGTTTGGAGACCGGCAGCTCGCCCACGATCTGGTTCGGGCTGATATCGATCTTTAAATCGTCCAGTATCTCTTTTGCTTCCTTCTCCATGGAGCTGTTATCAAGGGCAACTCTGCCGCGTCTTTCCCTGCCTAAGAACATATTCTCCGTGACAGTCAGATGCTTACACATATTAAGCTCCTGGTGAATGATCGCAACGCCGGCCTCCTGAGCCTGCTTCGGCGTCAGATCGCCGTACTGCCTGCCGAAGATCTCCAGAGAACCCTCGTCTCTCGTGTAGACGCCGCTTAGCACCTTCATGAGCGTTGACTTGCCTGCGCCGTTTTCCCCAAGAAGCGCCATCACTTCGCCGGATCGCAGTTCAAAATCCACCTGATCGAGCGCCTTTACGCCGGGGAAAGACTTACAGATATTTTTCATCGAGACAATTATCTCACCCATTCCCTTTTCCTTCCTTTTGTATATTTTGCTTTATATTCACATTATAATAAAGTATTTTTTGTTAAAAAAGGGTGGAAGATTTTGGATTCCCGGGGGTTTTTTATGCAGTTTGCGAAAATGTATTGGGAAGAGTAAAAATGACGGGGAATTTCCCCGCCATTTCTGTTTTTCGTCTGATTATCTGCTAAAAAGATTCGCTATCTGCACGGTTTCTTCTTTCCGCTGCAGTACATCTGTCTTCATAAACACTCACTCATCAAACGTAATACTGTCCACGATATCCTGAAAAACGGGTTTCGCTTCCTCCATGAATTCCTCATAGGCAATAAAATCAAAATCTACAGAACCGAAATCCGTCTCAATGGACAGATAGCGCTGATAAAGCGTTACGCCGTCATCACTCTCGAAGACAACAACGCCGTCCACCGCCTCATGACCATCGATCAAAATTTTTTCTATACTGTACCCCTCTGCTTCCATATCTTCGGCAAGCTCCTGCAGACCGTATTCCTCATTTGCCGCATAGATATCTATCATAGCTACCGACAGATCCCAGGCATTTTCTTCCTCATAGCGGGAAATTAAATCCAGACCGTCCCTCTCCGTATTCTCTATGATCTCCCACAGATAAGGGCAGGAGAAAGTCATCCCCGCTTCCTCAATATACCGTTTCGTCATCACCGGCACCGGAAACTCTGTCCTTCCTCCGTTCATCGCCTCGTCAAGCTCTCTCTGGCTGATGTCGATATTCACTTCCTCGCCGGTATCCGTCAGGATCTTCTCCGCCACAACCTTTGTGGCCGGCGCCAGCACGGAAAAATGATCGGCTCCCTCCACCACAAAATAATGCAGTTTGTCGCTCTGATAAGCCTGCTCCATCTTCTCCAGATTTTCCGAATTACCGTCCCGTCCCTCGATCAGGAAGGTAGGGCTCTCGATATTATCCAACCAGTAGATCGGCGAGCGCATAATGTACTCGTCCAGATTCCCTCTGTCGAAGGTAAACTGGCTGTTGTTGTGACTTTTGATCTCGTCCACTGCCCCGAAGCAGAACACTGCCCGGAATTTGTCCGTGTACTCGGAAGCAAGTAACGCTCTTGTGCCGCCGGTACTGTGACCGCCGAGATAGATGCGTTCCGGATCCACATAGGGAAGAGAGGCTGCATACTCATAAGCGGACACGATATCGTCCACCTCCCCAAACAGCGCCTCATAATAACCCGGATTGCCGTTGCCGCCCCGGAAGGAAGGATACATGGTCAGGATGCCGTTTTGCCAGAAAGCTGATCCCGTCTGATCGTTCTCCCATTCCGGATAGGCAAAGGGAAAATCATCGATGCCGTTGCCCCAGCCGCCGACTACCCAGATGATCAACGGATGTTTCTCCCCATCCCCGGGATCGCTCGACACATAGGCCGCCAGATCCCCCACTTTGGAAGGATAGGAGACCAGATCAAATACCCCCTCGGGCGGTTCCGGAATCGGATCATCATCATTCTCCTTTTTGGCTAACGTTGTGGCAAACGCATCATGGGCCTCTTTGAAACCGACGGAAACATCTATGTTCGATCCCTTGGGCAGCTCCACACCAAAAGTCGTTTCGCCTTCTTCCGCTTCTTTTCCATGGGGATTCTCCGATCCCTCCGCATCTCCCCCGGAGCCGCAGGCCGCAGCGGATACTGTCACAATAGCAGCAAGAATCAGCGCAAACATTCTTTTTACAACTTTTCTGTTCATTTACATTACCTCTTTTCTGTTCATCTTATTACTCCGGCAGTTCCCTGAAGCACGTTTCGTCCACCTTCCGTATCTGATTCAGTCCGACTTCCCGCACGCCCCGAAGCGCTGCTTCCCGTCACTGTTATCGGAAACTCCATAGACACAGTGTAGCATTCTTTTATGTGCAGGACAAGAAAGGGCAGAAAATAAATTGTTCATTTTTTTGATATAAACCGGGAAATATGATATAAACTATTACTGATTGATATACTTTCGAAAACAACTGATTTCCATAACTATAACCATGGAAACTTGAATTGTCAGATAAATGTTTGAACTGTTGCAAACAAAAAAATCTTTCATCCCAACTAATCGATATCGGAAACTATCAGATCTCTGGAATCAGGGATATACCCCCGATTCCGTCGGCCGATACACGTCAACACTCCAGATATCATGGCACCAGTCCAGCACCGCCCAGGGCTTTCTTTCATCCCCGTGATAAAAGTAAAACTCGTCGTGGCAGCCGGAAGTCACATAATAATAATTATGCACCATGCGCCCCTGCTCATCAAAATCTATAGTTCCGCTCTGATCTCCGGTGCCGTGAAAATATGAGGAATGCTCATACTCCATTTTTTTCAGTTTCCCGTCTTCGGAATACGTAAGCTCCATATCGCCATAATAGCCCTCCCGGTATTCCCGATCTTCCTCATAAAACTGATCCTCCGGTATCTCCTCCTGCACTTTTTTCAGTTTTCCGTCTCTGCGGCAGGTAAAATAGCAGGGATACCAGAAATAACTTTTTGCATCGGCATGCTCGTTCGTCACCGATAATACTCTCCCCTGCCTGTCAAATTCCGCATCTTCCTCATAAAACCAGGTTTTATATTCCCTGCAGAGACTGTCATATCCCTCATATTTCGTATTCCAGCTTTCCGTCAAAAACGGGAACGGAAAGCCGTCGTGATATGTACAGGATATTTCTGCCATCTTCACCCCCCAGATATCATACTGCGTCTCCTGCACGGTATTTCCCGCCTCATCACACAGATAGACCAGATACTCCGACTTATCCGCTTCCGATAAAGTTCTCGTCGCACAGCAGACTTTGTCATAGTCATATATCAGAAAACAGAATTTTTCCCGATCCTCATCCAAATACCCTTCGGCAAACACCTTTCCTCCTGCATCATATATAACGCTTTCAGGATCCTGACCGCCAAACCCTTCGCTCTCCAGATACTGCTTTACAAACTCTTCCATATTGTCGACACCGTCGTTATCCCCCTCCGACGGGTAAAAAACATCCTTTTCATCCTCATCGGAATCCCACCAGCCGTAAACAGTCTCCGCTTTCTCCTTCTCCGACTTTTTCTTCATGCGCAACGCAAAGTCTGACAATTTTTCCGAATCTTCGCCGCCATCCGCCGCATCTCCAAGCGCTTTATACTCTATTGCACTTACATAGCCTTCCCGATCTTCCACTGTCAACACCGCCTTATCAAAATACCAATCGGCTGTCAGAACATACTCTCCCCAAGCATTTTCCGACACTTCACAACGATCCGGTTCGCCGAAAGCTTTCACAAACAGGGATGCCGATGTCTTCCCAAGACTGATTCCCAGAAACGGTTCCTCAATGCGAGTAATCGAAAACCCGCTGAATCGATGCCCTTTTCCCTCAAACAAATACTCCGGAGTATATCCATACATCGGTTCCTTGGGGCGGCCACTGTTTTTTCCGCACTCCCTAAACTCATTATAATCGAACTGTTCTCCCAACTCCACGCCGATCAGAGAATCCGTATCCCCGCTCTTCATCGCAGTGACCACCCATTCCGCAAGAGATTCCTCGCTCTCCATTCCTCTTCCAAAGACAGGCTCTTCCTCCTCTGTGGCTTCCTTCTCCTGAAACTCTTCCTCCTCCATTTCCCGTATATCCTGCTCTTCCATTTTCGGGGAGTCCTCTCCCGACTCTACCAGCGCCAAATCTGTTTCCGCTCCCGCCACTTCCATCCCCGACACCGCCATTTTTTCATCCGGCGCTTCTTTTCCCGATCTTCCGGCTGCGTAACATGACAGCGCTGTCACCAATACCAGCAGCATCACCGCCGACAAAATACGCTTTCCCCGATTCCCTCTTTCCATCTCTTTTCCCCTTTTCCTTTATCTTACGACAGCTTCGCGATACAAAAGTCTCAAAACAGATTGTCAATCAATTTTTATTTCCAGTGATGTCAGCAGGCTCGTAACCTCCGGAAAGGAAAATTTGGCCTGTTTCAGTTTATTGGAAGGAATATCTATGACATATCCTTTCGCTTCCCTGAAATCGGCTTTTCGAATATCACACCTGAAAAACTGTGTGGCTTCCAGTCTGCAATCCTCAAAGGAACAATTTTCAAAGGTGCAGTCAGTGAATATGTACTGCTCCATCGTCACATCCTGATACTTTTTGTCTTTTATCACCTGTTCTTCCCAATAATTTTCCTGCATGCGACTCTGCCTCCCCGGTCATATTTATATTCGTCTTCCAGATATTCCACATATATATGCCAGTTGCCATACATACGCTTTTGGGAATGTTGTTTTTTGACATAATTTAAATAATCATAACACAAACTGCTTTTGATTGATATATTTTTGAAAATAAATGATTTTCCAGAAAATAACTACAGAAAATTTGAGTATTGCTAAAAGACAGAAATTACGATTTTTAAGCGATACGCGCTTCCAGTTGATCTATTTTTTTGATCAACAGACTGACGCTGTCCCGCTCCAGTTTGCAGGCGTTTATCTCGTGCTGCATGGAATCCAGACGCTCTTCTATTCTCTCAAAACGTCGATCCATTCTTTTGTTGATCCGGTTTTCCATTCTCTCCATCTCTTCCAGAATGGTGTTTACCATCAGTTTCATTTCTTCAGTCATCCCTCGCACCTCCTTTCCGTACTCCCATTATATCATCTTAGCCGTCTTTTGCAAGATTTATTTTTTATATCTTTCATTCCAACTAATCGACGCCACAAAATATCAAATTTCTGGTATTGTCCGAAGTTTAATGATATAATGAGCGTTAGCGAAGCGAGCGGCGAATGTCGATCATGAATCGCAGATTCATGATATAATAGCCTCAAAAGAAACGGAAATCAGCACCCGCCCAAACGAAAGGAATAACCATGCGTGAAATGATAAGTCTGTTTGCCATCTGCACTCCCATCGATACCGATACTGTCTGGGCAGACTGGTATCGGTTCTGTATGGACCAGGAGCAAAAATACGGTTGTGCCTTCACCCATGTATCCTGTGAAACAGAGAGCCTTCACCCAAACGGCATAAGAACCCGGAACAGATATCTCAAAAAAGTCACAGCCTGTATAGAAAACAGGGAAGATATCTCTTTTATTGAATTTTATCTGCTGCCTGACGAATTCAGGCAGGCTGCTTTTGATTTCAAAATTTATATGGCGCTTTCTCTTGGAAAGCATACAAAACCTCACCTGGAAATTACGGTTGAAAATCATTTTCTGAAAAATTTTGAGTACCAGTACTGTCTGGATACCGTCAGAAAATTTTTAACCGTCACAAAGGCAGAGGTGAATCTTCTCCCATATAATCAGACCTTCAACTACAATATGAACTGTATTTTAAGCCCGGCGGATCCACCGGAAAAGTACAACGTTATCCGCAGGCTCTTTGCAGAATGATTTTTCCAAATATACCCTGCCCATTTTGGTTTTTATATTTTCATTTTTTCTCTTGACATATATAGGTATCCGATATATCATATAGATAATCGATATATCGAAAATCTACTCACTCCGGCTTCGTCCTGCGAAGACCGGCACATGGGAAAACGGCAGCGCCCGCTCTCCCGGTATAAAAGAAAGGACATGACTATGGCAATCGACAAAAGTCTTGTTTCCGGCAGCACCACCATGTTACTGCTGAAACTGTTATCTGAAAAAGATATGTACGGCTATGAAATGATCGAAGAACTGAAAAAACGTTCGGAAAATGTATTTGCTCTGAAAGCCGGCACTCTGTACCCGCTGCTTCACGGTCTGGAGGACAAAGGGCTTCTGACCTGTTACGAGCAGGAAGCACTGGGCAAAGTGCGCAAATACTACTCCATCACGAAAAAAGGCAGGAAAGAACTGGAGGAGCGGAAAAACTCCTGGCAGGAATATTCCCACGCTGTGGCAAGCGTGCTCTGTTGCGGAGCATAAAATTTTTTATACCCGGGGTTTGTATCTGCGCGCACCTGATACGAATCCGTTTATGCACAATTCTGATGAAAGCACGGACAAAATGTGCGCAGAAATGAGGATTTTATGAACAGAACAGAATATCTGGAAAGTCTGACCGAACAGATTCAAAATAAACATGCCAGACAGCTGGTGCTCAAAGAGATCACCGCCCACATTGAAGATCAGAAACAAGCCTGCCTCCTGGAAGGGAAGACAGAGGCAGAAGCAGAGGAAACAGCCGTCAGGGAAATGGGAGATCCCATCGAAACGGGCTCAAAACTTGACAAAATACACCGTCCCAAAAAAGATATCTGGATGCTTGGCGCCATGGTTGTTTTAACCCTGGTCGGGATCATCATGCAGTCCATTATCTGCGCCGGATTTGGTAATGAATGGATCGCAGGCAGTTACTCCTCGCGGACGATCCTTTTTAATCTGGCCGGCTTCGGCCTGATGTTCGCCGTCTATTTTGCGGATTACAGACTTCTCGGAAAATATATCCTGCCGGTTTACGGCGTTTATCTTGTCCTGGCAGTATTGGTCCGCAACATGCCCCACTATGAATATGGAAATTATCTGCTTTTCTGCCAGACAGTCCATATACTGTTTGTCCCTCTGTTTGCGGCTTTCTGCTATGCTTTCAGAGGCGAAAAGGGAAAAGGGATTTTAAAAGCGCTCGGACTGCTTCTTTTCAATATATTGTTCCTCCTGTTTACCGGCTCCTACCTGTCCGCCACAATGTTTCTCTCCGTGGCAGCCTGCCTGATCACCCTCTGTGCAGCCGCCTGGAAGGGCGTCTTCGGCGGCAGAAGAAAACGGCAGACCGGGGTACTAATCGCTTTTACCGTCGGCGTTCCCTTGCTGCTTCTCGCCGATACCCTTCTTTTCCACGGACGCATCCTGCATCTGGCGGAATATCAGATCATGCGCATTCGGGTTTTGCTCAATCCCGATGCATACGGCGCCGGCTATCAGACATTGTTAGTGCGGGAGCAGCTTTCGAGCGCCTCTCTGTTCGGGGGTGGCAGCATCGGAAAAGCGGGGGAACTGTCCGGCGCATGGTGTGATTATGTATTGATCTGTCTGGCTTCTTATTTCGGCCTGCTAATCGCCATCGCCGTGGTGGCCGCCGTATGCGCCTTCCTTGTGCGATCTCTCCATATTGCCTTTTTGCAGAGCAACCGCCTGGGCTTTCTGCTGGGCGTCGCCTGCAGCAGCATTCTTATGTTAAAGACCATCATCTATGTGGCGATGAATTTTGGCATCGGTCCCATGATCGGCATCGATATGCCCTTTTTGACCTATGGATTGCACTGTACGTTACTCAATTTCCTGTTTATGGGAATCATTCTCTCGGTGTATCGGCATACAAATCTGCTGCCGGAACTGAAAAAAGAAGCGCCGCGGTATCGGCTGAAACTGGAAAAAGCAGGCAGATCCTGAGACAATCGCCAGATGGCCGTGCAGGCACGTCTGCCTGACTCGTTGTCCTCCGGAATAAAGGGCTGTCGCAAAAGCAACAGCCCTCCGCATTTTATGAAATATGTTCTATTCATAAGAAGCTTCGCCGGTCTTTCTGTAAAACGTCAGAAGATACAGCCCGCACAAACCTACCGCAGCGTAGATGATCCGGGCAAGCCAGCCGATTCCAAAGAGGGATTCTACCAGATTGAAATTGAAAAATCCGATCAGTCCCCAGTTTATAGCGCCGATTATGCCGATCGTCAGAGCAACTATATTCCATCCTTTCATAAAAGAACACCTCCTGTTTCCTGTTATTTTCTTTTCAAAATTCATTGGACATATTTCAGGAAGCAAAAAACACTTCCTGTCATTAGATTGCGGCACTAAGAACACGCCTTTTACGAGAATCTGATTCGCATCTTCTCATAATCTATAATAATATGTCATTTATAAATTTCCCTCATAAGCTGTTATTTATTCTTATCCTGAGAAGATGGTTAAAGGTACTTTCGATGGCAGTTATTTCCGGCTTATTACTTTACTGTCAATATTTTCCAGCTGTCTTATTTTTAATTTCTAATTATCTTTCTGTCTGAGCTCACAGACTTGCGCATTCCCGCTTTTTGCATGCATCGCCGGCTGAAGTGCAGCGCCTCCATTTCCAAATAATCCACACAAACGCCAACAGGCTGATCAACTCCGCCACACGCCAGTACCACATTCCCGCGTACCAGACATGCAACGTGCCAGAATATCCTCCGGGAAGCAGCACCCTCACCACCTGATTCTCTCCGGCCTGTACCGCAAAACGCTCTCCGGTATCTACATCCTGTGCTCTGTATCCCTTGTACAGCAGCATGGGAAGTTCCAGCCAGTACTCTCCTTCTTCGGAAATCGTATTCAGCCTGGTAACTGTATCAAGGTCCTTTTTTTCAAAGGATAATACTTCCACACCATCAGAAGGAACAGCATTGTGATAGCCGAAATTCTGTTCTGTCCCTTCCGGAAGATATTCTCCGCCGTGGATGCCGGAATGCCCCATACCCTCTGCTGTGTATAATCTCAAAACGCTGCTCTTTTTCATCAAAATATCATTAGTCTGGTATAGAGAAAACACCACCGCTGTTCCACACAATACCACAAAAAAAGTATTTTTCAAAAATCGATCTTTGCAATTTAACATAACTGCTGCTCCCGCACAGGCCACAAAAGTCATACAGACAGCAGAAATAATCGTCAGTCTTGTGGGAAACTGCAGCATGGGAACTATCATACCCGTCACTTTATTCCACGACCGAAGAGCATCCCAGGGAAAATAGCACGTACTGGCAATCAGTGCAAAAACGCCTGTGAAAAAAGCAACTTTTGCAGCCCGATCCTGCTTCCTGTCCTTTCCATCACACATTAAACTACGTACAAGCCAGAATCCCCCCGCTCCCAACAGCGCCGCCATTCCGATACCAATGGGTTCTGTTCCCAAAAGTCCAACTTCATGAAAGCGAGAGGTACTGCCCGCAGCCTGCATCGTATAAAAAATATGTGCCGGGAGAATTCCCCGATTTTGTATCATACTCCCTGAATTTCTCGAAAAAAAGTACCGGCCTGACAACATCATATCCAAAAAGGGAACGAGAAACCAGAGGTTTAACAAAACTGTGCCAGCCACCACCTTGAGCAGTTCGAAAAAGGTCCGTCTGCGAAACACTTTCTTTGCCAGAATCAGACACAGAAGAATCGCGAAGCCTCCCGCAATCTCACAGGCCAGCACATGGGACTGAATCAGTCCGCTGAAGCCGAGCACAAGGACAAACCAGTTATGCCCGTAATCTCTCCGATCCGTATCATCCGTAAAGATTCGGTAAAAGCCATACACCAGAAGTGGCAGAAAAATCATCGCCGTATATTCTCCCACCGCACATCTGTTATAAATATTGTAGATCCTGTAGGGTGCCAGCGTATAAAGCATACTGCCGAACATGCCGATGCGGCTATCCTGAAAGCATCCTTTAAAGCACAGATAAGCGATCAAAGCCGTCGCAAAATTCACTCCGAACACATATGTCCCATAGGATACGGTCATATCAAAGCCGATCAGGCGCATTAGCGCCGGAATGAACAGAAAAGTATCACAGTAAAAAATTGAATTCGCATACCCGTGGCCGTACAGCCACATTCCCTCAATTCTGGCAGGGATAATCCCATTGCTGATACTTTGTGCCAACGCCTCGATCCGCATCAGGTGAAAGAATGTTTCTTCACCTGCAATAATATAATCAACAAACAGCGGAACAGAGGCAAGCACTGTCACTCCCGGAATCCAGAGCCAGATCAGTTTCTGCTCAAAGGATATCGAATACCGTTTCCCATAACAATACAACATGATAAGCGTATTCACAAACAGAGACCCTGCAAGAACCACACATATAAATACCCTGCTGCCTGCATTGGTATATTCCACCTCGATCTCCTTTATGAGAAGAGGTTGTACACCATTATAAGTCACCGTAATCCTCGCACTATCCTCCGATCCGCACACATAAAACTGCCCCGTCTGTTCCTCAATACCGCCATAAATCTTCACTGAGTTGGATAACAGATTGCGAAATTTTCCGGACTCACTCTCAATTCCAAAGCCGGCCTCCACACCTGCCTCCGCCTCCAGCACAATCCGCAGACTGTACACTCCCGGACTCAGACTCCCGGGAGACGCCGTCAGGAAAACACCGTTATAATCATAAGATTCATCTATATAGTATCCCTGTCTTTCTGCCAGATACTCACCTCCATTCACTTGTACCTCCATGTTGCTCTCATCTGCCACAATTCCTTCTTCGGAAAACAGCCCCATTATTCCCGCAATCAGAAGAATAATCTCCAATATCAGCAACAGCCTGAATTTTTTATTATTCCATATTTCAGATTTTTTCCACACGCCTGCTACCCTCTCCTCATCTTCCTATATGCTCGTATTTCCCATAATCCCAAGGTGAAATATCGAGATTTTCCGGCTGGAATCTCTCATCTTTCTCCGGCTCCCCATATTCCACACCATACAGGCTTCTGGGCTCTCCCGTGCTCAAAATATCTCCTGTCAGGTACTGGACTGACAACAATGCGGTCAGGGCAATCACAATGGCGAAAGTGCGGCTCACATCAGAGTTCTCCCACTTCTTCACCTGCCACAGAGCCACACAGGTAAGCAACACAAAACACACCGTTACTACCTGCATCAGCCGCGCCGGCGACTGTAAACTGGCTACCAGACGGAAAAATATACCATTTCTCTTTTGAACATAGTCCCAGGGAAAGCAGTTAGTAGACAAAATTGCAAGAATCGCTCCGGTAATTCCCATACCCTTTCCAAAACAGGCGAGATCTTTTCCATCCTTTTGGTCCCGATATCTTCCCACAAAAACAAGCCACAAATACACCAAAACTCCCACAGTTACCGCAAAACCAGCTCCCAATGGCTGAATCTCTTCCATTCCTGTTCCCGCGGTCCGATAAGAACTCCCATTGATAAAAAACAGCTGCAAGAATATGGAAGGATAAACTCCCCCGCTCTGGATAAGCTCCCCTCGAAAAGCAGCCATGGAAAATGTGCCTTCACGAATCCGCAAAAAAATCAATATAAACAGCCATGCATTGCACACTAAAAACGCCGCCACAGTTTTTAACAGTACTATAAGTACCGGCCTCCGAAAAGTTTTCTTCCACATTACAAGACAAAATAAAACTGTAAAGCCAGCTGTTATCAGAAAACTCAGCAAATAGGCCTGAACGATCAGCGTATATCCCAGTGTCAGCACGATCCAGAGCCGCCTGTATCCCTGGGAATCCCCATCTTCCTGATACACCCGGTATAATCCGTATAAAATGACCGGCAGAAAACAAAGGGCGATTGCCTCGCCCAGATCTCCTCTGCAATACAGGTCATTGAGTCTGTAGGGCGTCCATGTATAGAGCATACTTCCCACAATCCCGATCATCCTGTCCTGAAAAATCCTTTGAAAACAGACATAAGCGATCCCCGCTGCAGCAAAGTTCAACCCTGACAGCAACAGCTTATATGCAGACTCTGTGGACATCCCCATTCTGATAAGAACAGACGGCAGCACCAGAAAGATATCCTCCATGCGGCCTCTTTCCAACTGCCTCAGATAAAAACTTACATCCACGCCATCGATACAGTAATTTGTCATTAACGGCACAGAAACAACTAACACGATAACTCCTAACGCCAGAATATGCAAATTTTTGATGAAAAATTTTTTTATTTCTATCTCCGTATCCTGTCTCATTGCTCTGCTACCCCCTCCTGCTTTCCGTTTCCTTTTTCCTCAGACAGCCAAACCCGATCAGAAGGCAGTATACGAAAGGATTTTCGCTTATGCAGATCCAACCTGCTGATCTTTTCCTTCAATTCCGATTTTCCCCCTCTCCGTTATCAGCCACACATGCCCATGAATAAAAAATACCGGGAAACCTGATATTATATCAATGTTTCCTGGCATCCTTAGGGTTGGGCTGTTAAAAACAGTCGCAGCTGATAGGGGAATCGAACCCCTGTTTCCGCCGTGAGAGGGCGGCGTCTTAACCGCTTGACCAATCAGCCATATACAATCTTTCCATTACACACATACATTGCAATTCTGCACTGCATATCTGTTCTGCACTTGATTATTCTATTACATATTCGGAAAGATTGCAAGTACTTTTTTTAAAAATTTACAATATTTGCAAAATCAAACAGACTGATCTGATTACTCTCCGGCAAATCCCCAAGAATCCCCAGATCCCCGAGCTGATCCGCCAGTGTCTTACCGACTTTCGCCCGCTCCTTAAAATCGTCTTTGGACAAAAACTGTCCCTGTTTCGCCGCTTCACAGATGGCGTAGGCCGCCTTTTCACCCAGTCCGTCGATACTGTTAAAGGATGGCAGAAGCTTTCCATCCACGATCTGAAACAGCCTTGCATCGGACTGGTAAAGATCGATAGGCAGAAATTCAAAGCCTCTGGCATACATCTCCTGCACAATCTTCATGTCCCGCATGGAGTCCTGTTCCTTTTTGGACAGCTGGTCCTTTCCCCTCTTTTTATACTCATTCAGAACGCTCTCCAGATGTTCTCTGCCCTGACACATGATCTCATAGGAAAAGGCGGAAGCCCGGATGCTGAAAAACGCCGCATAGTAGGCAAGGGGATGATACACCTTGCAGTAGGCAATGCGCCAGGCCATCATGACATAGGCCGCCGCATGGGCTTTCGGGAACATGTACTTGATCTTTTTGCAGGACCAGATATACCAGTCCGGCACACTGTGCGCCGTCATTTCCTCCTCCCACTCCGGCCGCAGTCCTTTCCCCTTTCGCACACTCTCCATGATCTTGAAGGAGAGCGCCGGATCTAATCCCATATGGATCAGGTAGATCATAATATCATCCCGACAGCAGATCGCCGTGGAGATCGTGGCCTTGCCCTCCTCGATTAACGTCTGGGCATTCCCTAACCACACATCCGTCCCATGGCCCAGACCGGAGATCCTGATCAGGTCCGAAAAATGTTTTGGCTTCGTATCCAAAAGCATCTGGATGACAAACTCCGTCCCAAACTCCGGGATTCCCAAGGAACCCACCGGACAGCCGCCGATATCCTCCGGGGTGATCCCCAGCGCCTCCGTGGTAGTAAACAGACTCATCACGGCCTTGTCATCCAACGGGATTGTGGTGGGATCAAGCCCCGTCAGATCCTGCAGCATACGGATCATGGTGGGATCATCATGCCCCAGAATATCAAGCTTTAACAGGTTGTGGTCGATGGAGTGATAATCAAAATGAGTAGTGACGATATCCGTCGTCATATCGTTTGCCGGATGCTGAACCGGCGTGAAGGAATTGATGTCCTCCCCCACCGGCAGCACTACAATACCGCCCGGATGCTGGCCGGTACTTCTTCTGATACCTGTGCACCCCTGCACGATCCGGTCGATCTCGCAGTTCCGCTTATGGATCTCATGTTCATCATAATATTTCTTTACATAGCCAAACGCAGTCTTATCCGCCATGGTAGCGATGGTCCCCGCCCGGTAGGTCTGTCCGTTGCCAAAGATCACCTCCGTGTATTTATGGGCTTTACTCTGGTATTCCCCAGAAAAATTCAGATCGATATCCGGTTCCTTGTCCCCCATAAAACCGAGGAATGTCTCAAAGGGAATGTCAAAGCCGTCCTTCACCAACATCTCCCCGCACCGCGGGCATTTTTTATCCGGCATATCACAGCCCGCGCCGCCCACGAAGGCCTTCACTTCCTCGGAGTCAAAATCATAGTAAAAACAGTGAGGGCACCTGTAGTGGGGACTTAAGGAATTCACTTCCGTAATGCCGGCTAAAAAGGCCACAAAAGAAGAACCCACAGAACCTCTTGATCCCACCAGATACCCGTCCTCCACCGATTTCCATACCAGTTTCTGGGCGATGATATACATCACCGCAAAACCGTTGCTGATAATCGAGTTCAACTCCTTCTTCATCCGCGCTTCCACGATCCCCGGGAGATTCTCTCCGTATAATTCATGGGCCTTCTCATAGCAGATCCGGGTGAGCGTCTTATCCGAATCGGGAATCACCGGCGGACACTTGTCCGGCCGCACCGGCGACATGGTATCCACCATATCTGCGATCAGATTGGTATTCGTGATCACGATCTCCTCCGCCTTATCGCTCCCCAGATACTGGAATTCCTGAAGCATTTCCTCCGTGGTACGCAGATAAAGCGGCGCCTGATTGTCCGCATTCTCATATTTTCTCGCGGCCATGATGATCCGGCGGTATATCTCATCCTCCGGATCCAGAAAATGCACGTCGCAGGTGGCCACCACAGGTTTGTGGAAGGTCTCTCCGAGTTCCACTACTTTTCTGTTTAACGCTTTGATATCCTCGAAAGAATGTACATTTTCTATCCGTTCCGACTCTATCATAAACTCATTGTTGGACAGTGGCTGTATCTCCAGATAATCATAAAAATTCACGATCCGGGCAAGTTCCGACTCCTCCCTGCCGTCCAGCAGCGCTTTATACAACTCCCCGGCCTCGCAGGCGCTTCCAATGATCAGTCCCTCCCTGTACTTAAGCAGTTCGCTCTTCGGGATCCTTGGCCTTCTGCTGTAATAATCCAGATGGGATTTGCTGACCAACGTATACAGATTGGTCCTGCCCACATTGTTCTTTGCCAGAATGATCACATGATATGTGGTCATCTTCTTAATGATCTCGGGATTGGATTTTCCCGCTTCCTCAAGCTGCGCAAGGCTCTCGATCCCTTTTTCCGAGAGCATTTTTAAAAACGCTTGATACATTTCGGCCGTACATTCCGCATCATCCACAGCCCTGTGATGGTTTTCCAGGGAAAGGTGCAGCGTTTTTGCCACCGCATCCAGGGTATGCTTCGCCTGCCCCGGCAGAAGGAGCCTTGCAATGCCCATGGTGTCCAGGTATGTAAACTCTCTCTCTATCCCCAGTCTCCTGGCATTTTCTTTGATAAAACTCATGTCAAAGCCGGCATTGTGGGCGGCAAGCACCGCATTGCCGCAAAAGGCAAGAAATGCCGGCAGCACCGTTTCGATGCTGTCCGCATCCACCACCATACCGTCATGGATGCCGGTGAGCTGTTCTATTCTGAACGGTATCGGTTTTTCCGGGTTCACAAAAACCGAAAACCGATCCACGATCTTTCCCTCTTTTACCTTCACTGCCCCGATCTCTATGATCCGGTCATTTACCGGGGAAAATCCGGTGGTTTCAAGATCAAAGACAACGATCTCATCCGTCAGGAGCTGACCTTTATCATGGCTCACAACAGTGTTTAAGTCATCCACAAGATAGCCTTCCACACCGTAGATCACCTTGAAAAAATCAAATTTGTCAGGCTCCGCCTCCCCGGCCTCCTTCCGCTTTGCCTTCTCTGCCTTCCACAGATCCTCCCAGACATGATTGGCATCCGGAAAAGACTGCAGTACGCCGTGGTCGGTAATCGCAATGGCAGGCATCCCCCACTGGTAAGCCCGTTTCACGATATCCTTCACCTCGGACACGCCGTCCATATCGCTCATTTTTGTGTGACAGTGCAGTTCTACCCGCTTTCTGACGCTGTTGTCCATCCGTCTGACCGTAAAATCAGGGATCTTTTTTATCCCCGCAACGGAAGAAATGCCCAGCTCATGGTCAAACTTGTCCGTCATCGCGACGCCTTTGATCTTCAGGAAATTCCCTTTCTGCAGAAATTCTTTGATCTCTCCGACCTGTTCTGTCTTCACAAAGATCTTCACGCCGATGGTATCCGTCAGATCCGTGATCGTAAAAATCAGAATGGTCTTTTCGATCTTTGCAATCTCACGCTCATCAAAATTCAACACTTTCCCGCGGATGATCACTTCGCCGATCTCATCGGTGATATTCTCGATGGGTAAAGGTTCTCCCTCAAAATCCCTGCCGAAAATAACATCCGGATTATCGGAACGTTTAAGCGGCCGGAAAGCGTCTCTGTCCTGCTTTCTGCCGCCACCTGCTCCCTGTGCACGCCTTTTGTCTCCTGCACCGCCTGTGAAACTGTCCATCGCTGTTCGTTTGGCGTTTCCCTCTCTCGTCACACCACCGTTTCCTGGCGCTCCGCCTGCACTCTCTGCAGTCCCGGACTGATTCATCTGGCCGGGAACCTCCTCCCCGGCAAAAGCGTCCTCAGCAGCGCCTTTTCCGTTCGCCATGGAGACAATCTCCGCCACTCTGTTTTCGATTTTCTGCTCCTGTTCCGCTCTGTGCTTTCTCTCTTTTTTCTCCCGATAGTCAGTCACAATCTGCACCGAAAGCCCGCAACGCTCCTGAAATATCTTTTCTAAAATCCGCACCAGTTCCGCCTCTTTCTCTCTGGCCAGAACGGAATCCTCCAGTACAATTCTTACAGTCTGCTCATCGGGATATGATATCTCCGCATTCTTAAACAGGCTGTACTCCATCGGCGATAATTCCCGCAGTTCCTGCATAATGCTCTTTTGGTAGACCTCCATCAGCTTCTGCGGTGTATACAGGGAAGAGAGATGAAACCTCTCATATATTTTTATGCTCGTCGCCGCCTGTGGAAACAGCTGGCTTTTAATCTCCCGCTCCAGCGCCCAGATCTTTTCCTTTTCTATTAAATGCTCACTGCCCAGATAAATACGCAGAATGCTCCTGTCCTTCGGCGCCGAGATCCGCTCTACCTGCACCTGCTCAAACATTGCTTTTGTGTCGCCTTTTAACTGCAGACTGGGAAATACTTCTTCGAATGGTTTCATCTTTTTATCTTTCCTGTTTAAAATTCAACTCTCTCAAAACTCCACCGGCTTATACTCACCCATTTCAGGAATAAACATACCATCATAAAAATCAAGGAAAATACGATAACATTCTTCCTGAGTACACATCTTATAATACAGATGTGTTCCTTTTTCCTCAATGCCCAACTCAACCTCTATCTCTCCATCATGTGTACATGCCTGGACAAAGCGTACTTTGTTTTGTGCTCTCGGCGCTGATAAAACCACAAACTGATCTGGAGTGACAAACATATCCGCTAAATAATCTTCAACATCAATATCTCTAAAATCAGTAAGTTCACTCTCCTGGTTTCTCAATGTAAAATCCGGCTTTGGCTCTTCTGTTTTAAAAATCACTTCTTTATTTTTCTTAAATGGTAATTTCATATTCAATCTTCTCTCCTTCTTCTTGCTATTCCCAGGAAAGCAGTTCCTGCCGCAGTGTCTTAAGAAGCTCCTCCTCCGGTACTTTTTTCACGATCTCGCCCTTTTTTATTAAAAGTCCCTCTCCAACACCTCCAGCGATTCCGATATCAGCCTCCTTTGCCTCGCCCGGGCCATTGACCACACAACCCATCACAGCCACTTTGATATCTAACGGAATATCCGCCACCATCTTCTCCACCTCGCCTGCCAGTTTGATCAGATCGATCTTTGTCCGTCCACAGGTGGGACAGGAAACCACTTCGATGCCGCCCTTTCGCAGTCCCAACGTCCGCAGGATAAGCTTCGCAGACTTCACCTCCTCCACCGGATCGCCGGTCAGGGAAACTCTGACCGTGTCACCGATACCCTGATTTAAGATAAGCGAAAGGCCGATGGCTGACTTGATATTACCGCTGTTCACCGTGCCGGACTCTGTGATTCCCACATGCAGCGGGTAAGGCGTTTTATCCGCCAGCAGCTCATGAGCCATCACGCACATCATCACATCCGAGGATTTAATGCTGATGACAAGGTTGTCATAATCCATATCTTCTATCATATGTACCTTATCAAGGGCGCTCTCCACGATCCCTGTGGCCGTAACACCGTGATATTTCTCCACCAGTTCCTTTTCCAGAGAACCGCTGTTTACTCCCACCCGGATCGGAATCTGCCGCCCCTTCGCCGTATCCACAACAGCCTTCACCTTTTCCCTGCTTCCGATGTTGCCGGGATTGATGCGGATCTTATCCGCTCCGTTTTCCATCGCGGCAATGGCCATTTTATAATCAAAATGAATATCCGCCACAAGGGGGATATGGATCTGTTTTTTGATCTCCTTCAAAGCCCCCGCCGCCTCTATCGTCGGCACCGTACAGCGGATGATTTCACAGCCCGCTGCCTCGAGTCGCTTAATCTGTGCCACCGTTGCTGCCACATCCTCCGTGGGCGTGTTCGTCATGGACTGTATGGCAATCGGATTTCCTCCGCCGATCACCTTCCCGCCTATCTTTATTTTTTTTGTTTTTTCTCTGTGTGTCATCGCTTCTTCATTGTATTGCCTCATCCTTTCACTCCTCCCATCTGCCTTCTCAGCTGTCTCTTCTGTCGCCAGCCATAACCGACAAGCATACAGAAAAAGAACACACTGATTCCTTCGGCAATCCGCCAATAGACCGGACTCACAAACGCAGTTCTTACAGTTCCGCTATATTCCCCCGGCAGGCATACCCTCACACAAAAATTTTCTCCGGCCTGTACCTTAAATCGTTCTCCTGTATCCATATCCCATGCCTGGTACCCTTTATAGAAAAGCAATGGAAGTTCCAACCCCCCCATATCGTCGACACTTGCACATTTTACATCCATTGTCAGTCCTCTTTTATCATACTCCTCCACTCGGACACTTCCCAATGCCTTCGGCGCCCCTGGAATAAACAGAGAAGCATCCGCACCATAAGGCAAATATTCTGCTCCGCTGATATAGCCCGTCCCCATTCCACCCACATCATACAAATAGATACGTCCTGCGTGATAATTTATCTCCGTCAGAAGCCAGACATTACTCATAAGCACCATCACTGTTATAACAGCAGCAAAGGCAGTCCCACCCTGTCTCCCATAATTATTCAGGATACACTTTGCTGTTACACCTGCCAGCGTGGTCAGCATTATCGTAGCTATACCAAGCATTCTGCTGGGGAACTGTAAACTGGAGACCAAAGTAGCCACCAGACTGTTTATATTCTGGATTCTGTCCCAGGGAAAAACAGAAAGACTCATGCACATAGATAAAATGGAAAACCACGCCGTGATTCTTCCCAGTACCCGTTCTTCTTTTCTGAGTACTTCTGTTTTTCCAGAAAACCGTAGTCCCCCCCACAGAAGCAGCGCCCCAAAAAGCACAAGCCCCAAATTCATCGGCTGACTGTCATACATACCCTCTGTATCAAAAAAAGTAGTACCGCCACCGATAGGAAATGCAAAAAACAAATGTGCAGGAAATAGTCCCCTGAACTGTATCGTCCTGGCCGATACATTCTGGATTATAAAATTCCCTGTCAGCATATAATCCAGAAAAGGAACGAGAAACCATGCGCTGAGCAGACAGCTGTATAACACTGTTTTTAATAAAACTGTGAAGGTTTGCTGTCTGCACACTTTTTTTATAAGAATCAGGCATAGGAGAATTGTAAACAGTCCTGCCAGTTCTCCTGTCAGCAGATGTGTCTGAACCAGTCCACTAAAGCCGATCGACAAAGGAATCCAGTTTCTTTTATAATCTCTACTTTCCGTATCCTGAGAAAACACCCTGTAAAAGCCATACACCAACACCGGTAGAAACGTCATCACAATTCCCTCACCGAATCCACCAGTACAAAAGATTTTATAGATACGGTATACTGACAGCGAGTAGATTACAGAGCAAAAAAGACCTATATATTTCTCTGCAAAAATTTTCGTAAAGCAATAATAAGATACCAGCACTGTAACAACATTCCAAAGAAAAAAGAACATACGATAGCTGTTCAAAATAGTAAAACCAACCAGCCGGAATAAGGCCATAATGTATAAAATTGTTTCACCATAAAAAATGGGAGATGCATAGCCATATCCCTGCTGCCATTCCGGAGCGATCCTGTTGGGAAATTCCCCATACAGAATACTGTCTTTTATCCCCTCCACCCTCAACAAATGATAACTCAAATCTGCACTGCCTTTGATATAGTCTGTCATCAGCAACAGGGATGAAAAAAGAATGGTCAACGCCAAAATAAAATGTATGGTCTTATCCTTTACAGATATTCCAAACTGCCTGTCATACACAAAATAAAGATAACACAGGTTGACAATCATCCCACCAAAAAAAATGCAGAATATCCAGATCCGATTCAACACATTAGTCTCTCGCATGGTAAGTCCTGACACTGAAAAAGACCCCTGCCCTCCGTAGAGAGCGTGGATACTGATTCCTGCTGTATCTTCCAAAAGCCATATTTGAAAATTTGTCGCTTCAGTTCCTGGATAACAGTGCTCTCCATTTGTCAGAAGCCCTTTATAGCCTGCCGTCCCATGCTCCACATCAAAGCGGTTTTGTACAAAAGTATCCGTCTCATACTCTACTTCTACACAGTACACCCCTCTCGGAAGAGAAATATCTACAAAATCCACCATATCTCCCGTCTGTCCTGTTTCTTCCGTCACATAACAGGATCCATTCTCCTGATTCATTTTACCGAAATTTACACACATATTTTCTGTGCCGTATTCATAAACACGATTTTTTCCAAACAGACCGGGAATCCCTGCCAGAATCAGGATAATCTCTGCTGTAATCATAATACGAAAGGATTTTCTTTTATACAGATGCAACTTACCAATCTTCTCTCTCAATTCTTATTCTCCCCAAAAAACACGACTTTCCCTCTATTCATTTTCCCTTAAGTCATATTATCAAATATTGCTTCACATTTCAATGTGCTGACGTTCTATTTGCTTTTAAATCGCTTTTTCCCCAATACCGTTTTGATCTATTTTCTCTTAAATACCAATTTTACCACATGTGCCACCCTCTGCACCATACCGATTTTCTCTGTTCCCATTTTTCGGTCTGCTTACAATATATCCATTCCACTGCTTTCAATAATAGATATCCTTCTATAAACCGCCAGCCCAAAGGCAGAAACTCCACCCTGTACCACACAACATACACCGCTCCATAAAGAAATCCATAACGAAGCATGCTTTCTGCCTGCATCAGAAAGACTTTTCCACTGCCTTCCCGTTTATATCGTTTCCAATCTGCCAGAAAAGCCTCCGCCGTAGCATAGCGCCTCTCCGGCTCCCTCTGCAGACAGCGCCTTATCACCCGCATCATTCCAATTGGCCCTGAGCCATGCTCTATGATATTTTTCGATACCACAACGTTTCTCAGTTTTTCCTCCCCTTCTGTCACGGCATACAGTACAGCGCCCAACCCGTAAATATCCGCCCGCTCATCCACCACTTTTCCCTCCCACTGTTCCGGAGCAGCATATCCACAGGTACCCACTCTTTCATGCCCGCAAATTTCTGCCGTCTCAAGTCTTATTGCCGCTCCCACATCCACCAGCCGTAAAGTTTTATCCGGCTGCACTATAATATTTTCTGGTTTTAAATCACGATATAATATTTTAGGATTTTCACTGTGAAGTCTCACTAAAAAGATCCCTAACTGCAATCCCCACTTATAAATCTGCCTCTCCGGAGTCTGTCTGTGCATTGCCAGATATTCTTTCAAATTCTGTCCTTCCACATATTCCATTACAATAACACCCGTTTTATTTTCTTCTATCCAGGCATCATAAATTGCCGGCAGCATCCAAAGGCTCTGTTTTCTGAGCACCCCAATCTCTTCTTGAAACTGTTCTGTCACCTGTTCCAGAATTTTGATTGCCACAAAACGTTCCAACCTGATATCCCATGCCAGATATACCTTTCCCGTCCCTCCCACTCCCAGAATCTCTTTTATCTCATATCTTTCAGACCAGATGCAGGTCTGGCAGAATATTTCCTCCCACCCTCTTTTTCCGCAGTTTTCCTCTTTCATCCGCTTCCGCCTTCCTTTCCGCTTCTCTTAACTATTTATTGCACATGTCTTTTCTGTTTCCTTTCATCTGCCGCATATGCCTTTCCGCTGTGTACTATTCCTTCCATACCCACGATCACCGCCGCCTGATTATCTTTCTCTCCCCGCGCTCTCGCTGCATCCCCCAGCTTCCGCAACCTTTTCTTCATCTGCTCCTCCGATAGCCTTAAGCTCCGCCAGGTTCTTCCCCTGTTTCCCAGACTCTCCGCCATCTCCGTCTCTTCCAGCCGCCGCCAGAACCCATCACTGCACAATAAAATCCTTTCCCCCGGCCACAGATGTCCCTGCCTTTTCTGCACATCCTGCCAGGAGAAACTGCCGACACACCTGCATAACATATTGTCCCCGCAACTATCATCTTCTGTCAGCCTCTGACACCATTTCCCCAGGTGGTAAGCCCTGCTGTCTCCCATATGAAAGAGCCGATATTTCACAAACAATGGTGCCTTTGCCCAACTGAAAAAGCGCCTTCCCTGCAGCAATACCATCGTCATCGTTGTTCCAAGTCTGATCCCACGTTCTGCCCCATAACGTTGCAGATATTGGTTGCAGTCATACAGTATGCCGATACAATCCCTCTGTACCCGTCTCCATCCATACCCTCTTTTTCTGCATCTCAAATACACCTCATAAAACCAGCTTCGAAGTCGCATCGTGACGTAACTGCTGGCATACTCGCCCTCTCTCAGACCGCCTATTCCATCGCATACCACAAGAAGGGCAGCCTCTCTTCTTCCAAGGACAGCCACTTCCAGAACAAGGGCATCCTGCTGTGAGGGCGCAAAATTCCCTTTGTCATAATAGAATGATGAAACCATAAATCCTTCCTTTCCAGTTCTTATAAAAAATAAATATAAACTATCTGGATAAAAATTGCGGTAATACAATTTTAAGATCAAATGACTTTTACAGATAACTTTGAGATTAAAAAGATTTTCAGATAAACTGATTATAACATGAGATATAGAAATTGCAAGGAAAATGTTAATATGTTCGGAAAAGCACCCGATAAAACCAGTATCTGATACAGTTCTTTCATAACAACTGAAAACCCGGGGATTATCCTTGTCCATATACAGTACAGAGGGAAGAATACTTTAATGTAAGTTTTGTATCCCTTTATTATCAGTTAAAGCAGAATTAATTTTTCCTCAAATTTTCAAGCAGTACAGTTCCCTCATAAGCGATATCAATAATTTTATTCAGTTCTTCCCTCTCGGCATGTTCCCCGCTGAAATGACTTGTATCTTCGGACCATTCATCCGGATAATACAAAATATTCTGGAAAAAATCCGGATAACAGGTACTCATCCAGGTTATATCATAGGCTTTTTCAAGCTCCTCTGTCTGCTCCCTGAAAGTCTCGGATACCGGCGAAGCATATACATGTAATTCCACACCGTTCTCCTCACATAAATCATATAAATTTCTGACATACTGGTCTGCTATTTCAAAAGGAGAACTCTGCACATAATCACTTTTGTTGATATTGATATAACTCAGGTACAGCTTTCGCATCATTGGCGAATTCTCTATCACATTCACAACCTCTTTTTTCATAAAAAAACGACCGTACACATCTGCCATATCATCCAGAGTATTTTCATCCAGATAGCTGATTGTATCTGTTTCTGCATAAGTCATAACACCATAGCGATATCCCCACTCTGTATCAAAGGTCCTTGTAATTGCCACAGGATGCATTACCAAAAAGACATCTGTAGCCTCAGGATGTGCTTTCAGATACTCTTCTGCCAGTAAATACTGGCCAGTTATCATAAGCGCTGCATTTGTCGCCTGAATACTCATCTGAGGATTGTACTCACTTAATCCTGCAAACATCTGTCTGCAGATACTGTCGCCAATAACTAACTGTGTTGTTTGATCAGACGTTCTAACCTGCTCAAAATAAGGCAACATTCCACTTGCATCCATAAACTCTTCGCTGTCTGTCCATTTGGCTATAACTCCTCTGTATGGTTCCCGCATAGATAAAAACACAAATGCCACACAGAAAAAACAAACGATCCCAGAAAAAAGAAATCCTTTCCTAAAAAGTTTTTTCATACTATTCCTCCCATCCAGGCGCCACTCCTTCAAAATCTTTCATAAATAAAAGTTGACGCCGCCTGGCCATAACAACGAACAACCACAAACAGAAGAAGAAGTGTTAAAACAATATATAATATCCATCGAACACCAATAGACAATTTAGCCGCCAATTTTTCCACAGTCAATTTCTTTTCATGAATAAAATCCACTAAAAAGACGATTACTATTCCCATTAGCAACAGCAAAAGATTCAGCCGACTTCCACCCAGCAGATAATAACCATAGTAAGTCATCTCCTTAAAACCAAAACGGGAAAAAATACTCTGCACAATAAAAACACCCTGTTCAGCCGAATCCGCCCTGAAAAATATCCAGGCGAAATCCACCAGCACAAAAGTAACAAAACTACCCGCCATACGACATATTAACCCTCTCGTTTTTTCAACCTTTGAAAAAGACAACATATCTCCCATGATCTGATATATGCCATGCAAACCACCCCAGATCAGAAAATTGAATCCTGCACCATGCCATAACCCGCTGACCAGAAATGTTGCCATCAGATTCAGGTACTTTCTGATCTGTCCTTTTTTGTTTCCTCCAAGAGGAATATAGATATAATCCCGCAACCAGGTAGAAAGACTGATATGCCAGCGATTCCAAAACTCTTTGATGGAACCGGCAAAATACGGCTGTAAAAAATTCTCCTGCAAATCAAACCCAAGCAATCGTCCTGTACCAATCGCCAGAGCACTGTATCCCGCAAAGTCACAGTATAGCTGTATAGCATACAGCATCGTTGCCCACAGCATGACTGCCCCCGGCATCGTCTCATATCTGTCATAAGCAAAACTAACCAATGCTCCCAGTCTGTCTGACATAACAAGTTTCAACAGGTACCCCCACAGCAGATAATACAATCCTGAATGAGCTCTGTCATAATCAAAGTCCCTGCCTTCTCTTAATTGCTGCAGCAAACCCGTTCCCCGCTGAATAGGTCCGGACAGAATTATTGGAAAAAAGGACACAAACACAGCGTATCTCACAGGGTTTTTCTCTGCAGGGATCCGTCTTCTGTATACGTCGATCAAATATCCTAAAGATTGAATCATATAAAAAGAGAATCCTACAGGCACAAAACCCAGCCGGGCTGAGAAGTTTCTGAAAAGAAACAATACAAGAATATTAAGAAAAATGCACAATACAAGAATTGCTTTTTTTCTGACTTCCTTCCCACTTTCCGCCAACAGTCCTGCAACATAAGTCGTTACAGTACAGAAAAGTAAACCGACAGCATACCGTATATCATTGGAAAGATAGAAAAAATAGCCCGCCAAAAATAGCCAGATATACCTCTTCTGACGAGGAAGCAAAAAATTGATCAGTACTACCATTGGTAAAAAAATAATATAAGGAAATGAAATCAGTGACATCACATTACCTCTGACAGGCTTAACCGCAAGCAACATGAAACATTGTATCAAACAGAAAAAATGTTGTCAATCCATTGACACCCCATACCTAGTTCAAACACATTTAGGTGAAGTGAAAAGTTAAATTCCACTTCCAAACCGCTTTCAGTGGGAGTAGATTTTACCCTTACAGAAAGCGGTCTTTTTTATAAAAATGGTGCCAAAAAGAGAATTTGCTGTTACAATAGATATGCAGCAGGCATTTATTATGTTTTGAGGATACTATTTTCCGGCATACAAAAAAAGCGGGCGACAGGCGAACATTTAGTGGGTGTAGGACTGAAGTCCACTTGGGGAATAAAATTATGTAGTTGGGATATCCGGCAATGCCTGTTGCTTTTTATCTTTACTGTAGCTTCCGTTATTCGTTGTGCGCCTTCAATAAATAAGGTTTCAGAATAATGTTTTGTTTTTGAATCTGGCGGATCCCAAAGGCTTCCAGTTTTTCATATTAGTATTCGACATATCGGTCACCAGCCTTTCACGAAGGCAAAGCCGGATATGTCTATTAAAGCAAACTGTAAGGGTAATTTCCACAATAATTCAAGTGGAATTTAACTTTTCCCTTTACCTCCAAACACATTTATACGTTTATTGTGAGACATGCACCCGCCCCCTTGCCCCAAAGAAAAGAATATGTTACACTTTAACCTGTGGCATAAAAGATACAATCCCGATACAAACGCACTTCAAAATAGTATCAGGCGCTGCTGCCGGCCCCCGGATGAGAGGGCGGCACACAAGTACACAAGTTTATCAATTTATACACCAAGGAGATCTTATATGACAAGAAAGAAAAAATCACACTGTCTACTGAAAACAATGGTTTCATTGATGTTAGCCGCCGTTATTTCGCTGTCATCAGCTATTCCGGCAAACGCAGCCGCTCTCGGCATCGACGTTTCCAAATATCAGGGAGCCATCAACTGGGGCGCAGTCCCCTCCTCCGGCGTTTCCTACACCTTTATTAAAGTCGGCAGCACAAAGAGCGGCGTTGATCCCGCTTTTGCCGCCAATGTGGCAGGCGCTCAGGCCGCAGGACTTCGAACCGGCGTTTATATCTATTCCTATGCAAACAGCGTGGAAGCCGCCGTCAATGAGGCCAACCTGGTATTACAGTGGATCGAAGGATACCACATCAATTTTCCCGTGGCCTTCGATGTGGAGGACTCCGTCTACAAAAAACTGGATCCGGCTACGGTAACGGCTATGGCTAACGCCTTCTGCGATGTGATCGCCTCCGCAGGCTATCATCCCATTGTCTATACCGGCACCAATTTCTATCGCAAACATTTTGCGCCGGGACTTCGCTACGATATCTGGATCGCACAGTACGGCGACTCCTGTGATATCCCGGGACACGCCATCTGGCAGGCTTCCCAGACCGGCTCCGTGGCAGGCGTGGCAGGCCATGTGGATATCGATTATATGTACAAAGATTATCATAACCTGATCATTCCCGTAGGATTTGCCCAGCGCGGCGATGGTACATATTTCTACAATGATTACCGCATCCAGTTCGGCTGGGTGGATTATAATAACGCTCGTTACCATATGGATGCTACGGGCCGCATGAACACCGGATGGTTTACCGATGAATCCGGCACATATTACCTGGCCGATGACGGACATGCCCTTGTGGGACAGAATCAGCTCGGGGAAGACCGCTTCTATTTCGATGAAACCGGACGCATTCATGGTGGCTGGATCACGGTTGCCGACAACCAGTATTACTACGATGCAAACAACGGCTGCCGCATGGTAACCGGATGGTTCAACGATGAGACCGGCAGACACTACCTGTATCCTGCGGACGGACATCTCGTAAAAGGTGCTCTGACCATTGAAGGCAAAGATTATCTGTTCAATACCGCCGGCAGCATGCTGACCGACTGGCAGGAGGTAAACGGCCTCAGGTTCTACTATAATCCCGCTGACGGGGCCATGGTAAAGGGATGGCTCGGCGATATCGCCAACCGCTACTATCTGACGCCCGTAGACGGCCATATGGTGACAGGCTGGCAAAATATTGAAAATGCCAATTACTATTTTAATGAAAACGGATTGATGCAGATCGGTATGGTAAAAATCGGCGACGCCACCTTCTACTTCGATCCCAACACGGGAATGCAGCAGACAGGCTTCATCGGCGATATGACAAACCGCTATTACTTTAACACAGTGGACGGCCGCATGGTGACAGGTCTTCAGAATATTGACGGGCAGCTCTATCTCTTTGATCAGAATGGTAAAATGATGGTCGGCTGGCAGAATATTGATGGTACCACCTTCTACTTCTCCCCTGCCGACGGCTCCATGGTAAAAGGGCTGATCCCCCAGGCTGACGGCGTATACGGCACTTCCGAGACGGACGGACACAGGCTGGTCAATGAAGTTGCTGTGATCGGTGGTGTACCCAGATGCTTCGATGCAAACGGCAGAGTGGTCGCAAATGCCCCCTTCGCTATCGGTGACGCTGTGTATAGCTGTGATGCCAACGGTATCGCCACTCTTGTAACGCCGCCTGCTGCACCCGCAGCGGCACAATAAAACCGCAGAACTGCACAGTGTAAAAAAACGGGACAGTATCTATCCACTGTCCCGTTTGCTTTCCCGTCTTTCACCACATCCTTTTATCTCAAATTCTGAAAACCCATTATTCTTCCTGTAATATCCTGTTTCCTCTGTCAGTCCAGACCACCCTGTTCCTTCCGGAATTTTTCGCATCATACAGCATACTGTCCGCAATTTTCAGATAGAACTCATAAGATTTTCCTGCCTCAGGAATTATGGTAATCCCTCCGATGCTGACTGTGACCCACTCAGACACGTTCTCCGAATGCTTTATATGCAGATCTTCTATTGCCTTCCGAATCTTTACCAGATGGTTAAATGCCGCTTCAGGATCATCCCCCAGCATGAATGCCACAAATTCCTCTCCTCCGTATCGGGCAAAAAAATCCGTACTGCGCTGCAAAAGGGAAGATGCTGTTTTCGCCACAGCCGTGATAACCTTATCACCCGCAGGGTGTCCGAAAGTATCGTTAAACATCTTAAAATGATCAATGTCAAACATGCAGATAGAGAATGGAACCTGAAGACGTGCCGCTTCATTCCATTTGATCTCACTGTAATAATCATGCTGCCTTCTGTTCGCAACCCCGGTCAACTGATCGATCCTTGACTGATACTCCACCTGCCTTCGGTAATTATACAGCTTGATATGTGTATTAACTCTGGCCTTTACAATCAACGGATGGAATGGTTTCGTGATATAGTCCACTGCCCCCAGTGTCAGTCCGTGCTGCTCATCCTCCACAGAGGAAAGACTCGTAATCAAAATAACCGGTATGTTCCGTGTGATAATTTCCTCCTGCAGTTTCTTTAACAGGGTAAAGCCATCCATCTCCGGCATGATCACATCTAACAGGATCAGAGAAAAATTCTCCTCCTTCACAAGATGAAGCCCCTCCTCCGCTGTGTATGCGATAGTTACCGCATAGTCATCCTCCAGGATAGTTTTTAATTGGATTACATGTAAACGGCTGTCGTCAATAATAAGTATTTTTTCCATACTACTCCTTATTCCGGCGGCTCATACGCCCTTTTTCTTTTGTATTTCAAATAGTAAGCATTTCCAGATCCTGTCCCAAAACAGAAATCTGTTACACCTCTCTACCTGATGATCCTCATAATATCATTGTACATCACAAATACCATCAGCAGGAAAAACAGAATCAGTCCCGCCATATGCACAAATCCTTCTTTCTCAGGCGGTACCGGTTTCCCCCTGATCACTTCCACAAACAGAAAGACAAGTCTGCCCCCGTCAAGCGCCGGCAGCGGCAGCAGATTCATAATGCCGATATTGATGGATAAGATCACTATCAGTTCCAGCATACTCATGAGCACCGTGATAAATCCATATTCCTTTGCAGTCTCATAAGTCTCTCCCACATAACTGGCCACACCCACAGGTCCTGACACATCGTCTTTCCCCAGCTTCCCGGTAACCAGCATCTGTAAACTTTTAATTGTATTTTTGACAACAAACTGTGATTCATAAAAACCATATTTAATAACAGAAAAACCCCTGCATGGCGCATATTCTCCAATGCCCATCAGGCCGATATAATAACGGTCATCCTCATCACTGTATCTGGGCGTCAGCACCACAGAATACTCCTTCCCATCCCGCACATACGAAATGGAAAAATCTTTTCCGTCACTGTTCAACATGGAATTCAGTCGTACTTCCCGATACACGTGAATACTTTCTCCGTTCATTCGGGTAATGACATCTCCGGCCATCAGACCCGCTTCCTGTGCTGCAGACCCTTCGGAAACCATCTGGATCACCGGCAGATCCGTCCCGCGATAGGCTACCAGAATCAACGCAATAAGAAAACCCAGAAGCAGATTGACAAAAGGCCCTGCAAAAATCGTGGCAATCCTGCTCCAGACAGAAGCCTTCAAAAAGGATCCTCCCACATCTCTTTGCCCCGGTAATATTTTTTCCCTGTCAGTCCGTATTTCTCTGCATACTCCCCCCTGTCTTTCATCTGAGGGCTGTTCCGCTTCACTTTCCAAAAGGTCTCCACCTTCCTCCCCCTCAAACATGCAGGCACCGCCAAAAGGAAACAGTTTGATCGAATATTTTGTGCCGCCTCTGTGGATATGAAACAATGTGGGGCCCATGCCGACCGCAAACTCCACCACATGAATACCGTTCTTTCTCCCTACAATAAAGTGCCCAAACTCGTGGGATAATACAATTATGCCGAATATGATAACGAATAAAATAATTGTCACTGATAATTCCTGTCTTTCTGTCCTATTTTACGGCAGCCGTCCTGATAACTCATACATAACACCCGTTATCACGGATACCCTGCCCTCTGATATCATCCTATGCATTTCGATACGGATTCATGCGCTTCAGCCTCCGCCTCCAGAATCTGTTCCACCGTCGGCTCTTCCATCACCCGATGTCGCTCCATAGCCATCTCAATCACTTCCGCGATCTGCAGAAAGCGAATTCGATTTTCCAGAAACAGAGCGACTGCCTTCTCGTTTGCCGCATTAAATACCGCAGGCATTGTACCACCTGTTTTTGCCGCTTCAAAGGCCAGTTTTAATCCTGTAAAAGTTTCCATATCCGGTTTTTCAAAAGTAAGCCTCCCTATTGAAAACAGATCGAGCGGCCTGCTGCCAGGCACCTCAAATCTGTCCGGATAAAGCAATGCATACTGAATTGGCAGTTTCATATCCGGCACGCCCAGCTGGCCGATCACTGCCCCGTCCTGATATTCCACCGCGGAATGCACTATACTCTCCGGATGGATCATCACCTGTATCTTTTCAAGCCCCACACCAAAAAGCCATCTCGCCTCCATTACTTCCAATCCCTTATTCACAAGTGTGGAAGAATCGATAGTCACTTTTTTCCCCATGGACCAGTTGGGATGTTTCAAGGCGTCCTCCGCCTTCATCTGCTCCAGATCCTTTCTTGTTTTTCCCCGGAAAGGTCCTCCTGATGCGGTCAGCAGTATTTTGCTCACCTGACTTTTCTTTTCCCCCTGCATGGATTGAAAGATCGCACTGTGTTCGCTGTCTACCGGCAGGATCGAAACCCCCATCTCTTTCGCTAAAGGCATAATAATATGTCCTGCCGTCACAAGAGTTTCCTTATTGGCAAGGGCAATATCCTTGTGCGCCCTGATCGCCTCGATGGTCGGCAAAATACCGATCATTCCGACAATGGCTGTCACCAGAATATCCATTTCCGGCAAGGCCGCCATCTGGAGAAGCCCATCCATCCCACAGATCACTGCCGTGTTCAGATCGGAAATTCTATCCCTTAAATCCTCTGCTGCTTTTGCAGTCCACATTACCGCAAGTCTGGGCTCAAATTCCCGCACCTGCTCCTCCAGAAGCTTTACATTACTTCCCGCTGCAAGGGCAGTCACCTGCAGTCTGTCCGGATATTTCCTCACAATTTCCAGTGTCTGTGTTCCGATCGAACCGGTAGAACCCATTATTCCAATCTTTTTCATGCCATTAACCATCTCTGTACCAGAAGCCTCCTGCTCTTTTGTATATCATTTATACGCGAAACAGGAGCCATATCATCAGAACAGACCTGTTCCTGCATGTAAAAGTGCTTCCCCTGTTAAAGGGAAGTTTCCGTCAATAGAAAAACTGCCATAAAATAAATCACAGGCGCCGTAAAAATCACACTGTCAAACCGATCCATCACACCACCGTGCCCTGGAATCAGCTTCCCATAATCCTTTATCTGGGCATTCCGTTTGATTGCAGAAGCGGCCAGGTCTCCCACCATGGAAATCAATGCCCCCACCCCACAGATCACGGCAAAAAACACAATAACTCTCTCATCCGCAATTTTTTCCTGAATAGCCACACCGTACAATGCCCCCAATGCCGCTGCACCCAAAACACCGCCTGCAGCTCCTTCCACGGACTTTTTCGGACTCAGGATCGGAGACATTTTATGCTTCCCGAGCAGCATTCCCACACAGTAGGCACAGGTATCGCATCCCCAGGAAGAAATCAGAATCAGCCATACGATAAATACCCCTATGGCCTTACCGCTCCCTGATTCATCCCGTCCCAGTTCCCTTGTCAGATAAATAAAAGACAGGCATACCGGTCCATAAAAAAAGCTGAAAAACGCCGCTATCACCTGAGATGCCTGAAATTTCGGGAATCCGAACACATAGACAAACATCCCTCCCATGAAAGCAAAAATGATCATCAGCAAAATTCCGGTCTGTACGGACAAAAGACCCGTTTCCATATTGATTTCCAGCAGCAGATAGTAGAAAATGATTCCTGCAATACCCACTATCTCCAACCCGTTTATCTCCCGCTTTTCCAGTGTTGCCTCCGTCAGTCCCTCTCTCTTTTCCTGCCTTCCGACGCCGGTTGCACCGGCCAGCTCCCGATAAGCGATAACAGACAGAAAGATCATCATTGCCAGCAGAATCTTTCCCCCTGCAAGCAGTGTGATCAATGCCAGAATAACCAAAATAATACTGCTTCTGAGTCTGATCCAAAACATCCGACTTTCCCTGCCTTTCTAAACCTTCCCGAACCTTCTCTCCCTCTGTCCGTACTCTTCCACCGCCTTCTGCAGCTCCTTCTCATCAAAATCCGGCCAGGGTACTTCCGTAAAATAAAATTCAGCATAGGCTAACTGCCACAGCAGATAATTACTGATGCGCAGCTCATAAGAAGTGCGGATCATGAGATCCGGATCCGGCAGACCTGCTGTATCAAGGGACTCCTCAATCATATTTTCCGTAATATCTTCCGGGGCTATTTCTCCGTCTTTCACTAATGCCGCAATTTTTCTGACCATTCTGGTCAATTCATCTCTGCCACCATAGTTCAAAGCGATCGTAAAATTCAGACCGTCATAATCTTCTGTTGCTTTCTCCAGTGCCGCAATGTCACGCTGAATCGCCTCGCTTAAACCGCTCTTATCTCCGATCACGCGTACTTTCATATTATTCTTTTTTGCGGTTCTCTGGCAGTTTTTCATATACTGATTAAGAAGCTTCATCAGCGCATCCACTTCTTCCTTTGGCCTGTTCCAGTTTTCCGTGGAAAAAGCATACACCGTCAGATATTTGATTCCCATATCCCAGGCGGCACGGCAAATTACTTCCACATTTTTAGCGCCCTGAACATGGCCGTAATTTCTCGGCATGCCACGCTTTTTTGCCCATCTGCCGTTTCCGTCCAATATAATCGCAACATGTTCCGGTATATTCTTATTCTTCTCTTCCATCATTCTACCCGTATATTTCGCGCAAAGAGCCGCGATATCTTCTCCCTCAGTCTCAAAAACTTTCTTCCGGCTTTTATTTATTATAGCCCATATTACATCACAGCACTGTCTCAATATGTCAGCAAGGCGGCAACCGGATTTTCCTGTGCCGCCCTCTATTTTTTGAATCTCTCTTCTATGAAATCTGCTTCATAATGTATATCTGCTTTTCCAGACACGTTATGCTGCACCCTCAGCTGCATTTCTCAGACTTTCATAATCTCTTTGGATTTTTCATCCATCAGCTTCTCAATGTCCCTGATATAATTATCCGTCATTTTCTGCAGTTTATCCTGAAGTTCTTTCACTTCGTCTTCCGATACATCCTGTTTTGTCAGCTTCTTAAATGCTTCATTACCGTCCCTCCTGATATTACGGACAGCAACCTTGCTCTCCTCCGCCTTTTTCTTAATATCCTTTACCAGATCTTTCCTGCGCTCCTCCGTCAGTTCCGGGAACACCAGCCTGATCACCGCGCCGTCATTGGAAGGCGTGATCCCCACGTCTGAAGCCATGATCGCTTTTTCTATTTCCCTGATCAGGGTTTTCTCCCATGGCGCAATCTGCAGCATTCTCGGCTCCGGCACCGTCACATTGCCCACCTGCTGGATCGGCGTAGGCGTCCCATAGTAGTTCACTTTCACCTTATCCAGTACATGAGGATTTGCACGTCCTGCCCGGATCGCCTGATAATCCCCCTCCAGATACCTGTACGCCTTCTGCATTTTATCGTCATACACTTTCAAACGTTCATCCATAATTGTTTCCCTCTCTTACCTTTCTGCCGCTTTTTTCCGGATAATTATACCAAAACTTTCGTCCCCTCAAAGCGCCCTTTCACCGTATTCACAATACTGTCCTTCCCACTCAGTCCGAACACCCACATCGGCATTTTATTATCTCTGGCCAGAATGGAAGCCGTCATATCCACCACCTGCAGATTCTTTTCTATCACTTCAGCAATGGTAACCTCATCATACTTTTTCGCATCGGGATTTTTCCGAGGATCATCGTCGTAGACACCATCCACGGCCTTTGCAAGCAGGATCACATCCGCCTCCACTTCAACCGCCCTGAGTACCACACCGGTATCCGTAGAAAAATAAGGATGACCTGTGCCTCCTGCAAAAAATACCACCTGCCCGTGAGCAAAATATTTATTTGCCCTGTCCTTGGAAAACAGTTTTGTGAAGGAACCACACTCAAAAGGAGTCAGAATATTGGTCATCATCCCCAGGCTTCGGAAAATTTCCGAAACATAAATACAGTTCATCACGGTGGCAAGCATTCCGATCTGGTCAGCCTTCGTCCGGTCGATACTTTCACTCGTACGCCCCCGCCAGAAATTGCCGCCGCCGATAACGATCCCCACTTCTATTCCGTCATCTACAAGTTGTTTCACCTGCGCCGCTACATTTTTTACCGTTACTTCGTCAAATCCGGTTTTCTTCTCTCCCGCCAGCGCCTCACCACTGAGTTTCAGCATGATTCTCTTCATGAAAATAGCCTCCGTTTACTTTCTGGCCTTTTTGATATCCTCAAAGAAGGAAGAAGGGCTGACATCCGCATAGCACTGGGAGCAAAGTCCCTCGATCACCGCACCGTTATTGATCTGGACGGATTTGGATTTGATATTGCCCATCACAATGGCAGAGGTATCCAGGATCACCGGGCCCTTCACATCAATATCTCCTTTTACCGCCCCTGCGATCACAGCGCTGCTGGCATAGATATTACCGATAATGATTGAATTCTGCCCGATCTTAATGCTTGCGGAACTATGTACATCACCGTTAATACGCGCTTTTTCCGCATAAACATCAGCTGCTTTGGACGCCCCGTCGATAGTTCCCGTAATATTCAGTTTTCCAAGAATATCAATATTCCCCTCTATTGCTCCGATCACATCTAAAGAGCCCTGTGAGGAAATATCCCCACGGATTTTCATACCGGCTGTAATCACCGCCGTCTCTTCCGCAACATCCCCCGATATTGCGGATTCTTCTGTTTCCATCCCCATATACTGTGTCTCTTCCACCTCTGCCTCCTCTTCCTGCACTTCTGCATTTTCCTCGTTTTCTGTTATTTCTTCCGGTTCTTCCATTTCCTCTTCTTCAAACTCTTCCGTTTCTTCCGCCATCTCAAAATCCATGTTGTCAAGCATCCGGCTTAAATCTTCTGCCGTCTCCGGTCTGATACTCTCTTCCTCCTCCGGCTCCAGAAGATTCTCCAACTCCGGCTGCTCCTCTTTCGCCGTTTCAATAACCGGCCCCTCCTCCGGCACAAGCTCATTTACAGCCTGTGACAGATCTTCCTTCAGTTCAGAAAAAAAACCCATTTCTATTTTCCTCCGTATTTTCTATATCTGTAATTGAAATTACTCTGCTCTGTTTCTGCATATTGCAGGGATGCCTGCAGTACCTCCTTCATCTGAATTTGAAAGGACCTGCCGGACTTACTCAACTGACACATGCTGAATCACCACAGTCTCTTCCGTAATCGGCAAAATCTCCGTACCGTCGCCCATCCCCTGAATCTCCTCGATCAGTTTCGGCAGCGCCTCCACCGTGGAGTGTTTGTCCGCCGCATCATGCATCAGCACCACAGCCGTCTGGTGGGAGGGCAGTTCACTCATAACACGGTTCACGATCTGTTCACTGCCTATGTAGGCGCCCGTCGCGTCTCCAGCGGAAATATTCCAGTCAAAATAGCTGATATCCATAGCATTCAGGTAAACCGCCAATTCACGAATATCCGTCCTGCTGACATTGTTGCTGCTGCCGCCCGGAAAACGATAAAATCTGCTGACCTCACCGGTTTCTCTGTAGAGATAATCCCGCAGCGTCTCCAGATCACTCTGAAAGTTCTCCAGAGAAGCATACATATTCGCATACTCATGACTGTAGGAATGCATACCTAATGTATGTCCCTCCTCTACAATCCTCCGGTAAGTATCTCCATACCTTTCCTTTCCCTTCCCTGTCACAAAAAAAGTGGCTTTCACATCATACTCTGCCAGAATATCAAGCAATTCCTCCGTATAAATGCTGGGACCATCATCAAAAGTGAGATATACCTTTCTGACTGTCTCCTTTGCCGAAGCATCATTTGACGAGACATCTTCTGCCATGATATCATTTCCTGAAACTTCTCCCGGATCTGCTAAAAACCCGACCGCCTCTTCTGCCTCCCTCTCCTGCCAGATCTCCCCGTTTACCCCGAGCAATGCCTCCAGCCGATCTTTTTCATCCACGGAATCCTGCAGCGCCCTCTCCAGAAAACCGATCCGCTCTGCCATGACTTCCATCGATTTATTTTTTTGGTACAGTTTTATACCCAGAAGTACGCAGCCTGTAAACGGGAGCAGGATCATCAGAAACACTGTCCACACGATCATCTTTTTCAGACGGTTAATTCTTTTTCGCCTCTCAGGCGTTATACCCGGAGCCTCATCCCTTTTGGTTTCATTATTTTGTTCCCTGCTCATATCCTATTTATTCTATCACATTTCTATCTGCTTGTAAAAAAGAATATTTGGTAATTTTCCGCAAAAATTTGACAGTTTCTCTTCAGGAGCGATAGTCCCCGTTAATTTTCACATAATCGCAGGTCAGATCACACCCAAAAGCTCTCGCTGCGGCATTTCCCTGTCCCAGATCCACCACAACTGTGATCTCGTCCGCAGACAATACCGCCTTTGCCTTTTCTTCCGAAAAGGCAATTCCTGCGCCATTTTTGCAGACTTCCACTACACCATTTCTGCTGGAAATACGGACACCTACCGAATCGATCTCAAAAACGGCATCCGCATAGCCGATGGCACACAACACTCTTCCCCAGTTTGCATCCTCCCCAAACATGGCACACTTAAACAATGGGGAGGAGATCACACTCTTCGCAACGATCCTTGCTGTCCTTACATCCGGCGCCCCGCTTACAGTACACTCCAAAAGCTTCGTAGCCCCCTCCCCATCCTTTGCCAGCATCTTTGTCAGATGCAGCATCACCAGATAGAGTGCCTTTTTAAATTTCCGGCATGCCGTACCCTCAGCGACGATCTCCTTATTTCCTGCCAGACCGTTGGCCAGCAGGAGTACCATATCGTTTGTGGAAGTATCCCCATCTATACTCAGACAGTTACTGGTATCCTGCACAATCTCGGAGAGCGCCTGCTGCAGCATTTCAGTGGAAACCGCACAGTCTGTCGTGATAAAATTCAATGTAGTTGCCATATTGGGGCAGATCATCCCACTGCCCTTTGCCATACCGCCCACCCGGCAGATTTTCCCATCCAGTTCAAACTCCACGGCCACTTCCTTCTTCACGGTGTCCGTAGTCATGATCGCCTTTGCCGCTTCCGGATTTCCCGTGCTGCTCAAGCCTGCCACCAGTCTCTCCATATGGCTCTCGATGGGTTCTATCGGTAAAACCTGACCGATCACTCCGGTGGAAGCCACTAACACTTCTTCCGGCCTGATTCCCAGCGCCCCGGCTGCCAGTTCACACATTTTCTCTGCCTTTTCCACACCATCCGCATTGCAGGTATTGGCATTTTTGCTGTTGGCGATCACCGCTTTTGCCATATTCCCCGTCTTTTTCAGGTGTTCCCTGCAGACTAAAATAGGAGCGCCCTTTACTTTATTGGTCGTATAGACCGCCGCCGCACTGCAGGGAACTTCACTGACAAACAGCGCCAGATCATTTTTTTCTTTCACCGGATTCAAACCGCAGTTTAATCCATTTGCCTGATACCCCTTCGCCGCGCAGATACCACCCTCCCTGTAGCGATACCCTTCCATCGGCTCAAAACTGACTTCTTTTGATACATCTTTATTCATACCGTTCCATCTCCTACCCGTTCAATACCAGGGAAAGATACAACTCCCTCCGGGTCTTCCCCTGTTCTACCATATAAAAAAGCTCCTGCTGCATCAGCTCTGTACACTCCAGCCTGTCCATCAGCTCCATCTTCACTTCCTCCAGAAGCTGTCCTGGAAGAGTCGTCTCTATCACCTGAAAACAGCTTTCTTTTCCGTTTTCTTTCCTGATACCGGCAAGCAGATATTTTCCATATTCACATTCTACCACATATGCCGCGCCCTGTGCCATAGAAATATCATAAAGGGCCCAGGAAATTTCATGTTCATCCCATATTACATAGTCTCTATCTGCCAGATTCGCATTGCGCAGACTGCAATACTCAAAAGCATCTATTATTTTTTTCAGCATCAATCCCTCTGACGCCGCCATAACCTCTGCTTTATCTCTCATTTCTCTCCTCAGCAAAAATCCGGGCAGCGCCCTTTGCCCGATAAAGCCAAGACTCTCATAATAGGGAATAATCCCTGGCTCAGGTACCAGAAATAAAATACACTCCTCACCAAAAATCTTCTTCAGTTCCGGCAGCATCTGACTCAGATATTTATTGCCGCGGTATTCCTTTTCAGTGGCAATTGCATAGAGATATCGGGCATTTTTTAATCTCCCCATCTCCTTTATCTTCGCCGGGATAGCAAACAGCATCGCTCTGCAGAGCCCATGTTCCTTCCATAAAAAAACTCTGTTCCCGTCTGCCTCTGTATTTCTGTGAGCATCCAGAAATTTTCTGATATATGTTTCGCTATCGTGAAAGGCCTCCTGCCAGAGTTTTATTATGAATGTTTCATCTTCCCCTATTGCCCGTTCCAGACATCCGTCCTTTTCATCTTCCGGGCTCCGGCCTTTCTTTCTATTCCGGATCTCCTTCATCCCCCGGATCTGAATGTCATATTTATCGATCATCTTTACCGGATGCCTTCTGCGCTTATATTCCCTTAAGCCCGGCAATCCCATATCCTCCTCAAAATTGACATACCGCAGATTTTTTAACGGCTGAAGAAATTCATACTCAAAATAATAAAACAATCCCTGAATTCTTCCCACACTCTTTTTAAAGTATAAATAACATGTGTCATTTATTATTTGAGCTATCGCAAACATCTCCGGTCTGTTCTCAATATATAAGACAGCCCCGTATAATTCATTTATCAAATCAGAATTTAATATCTTCTCTATGATTTTTCTTTCACAGCCATACTGACATAGATCACAGTCGTATCCCTCGCACCACTTATCCATAACATTCAGGATCGTCTCTTTTTCCATCTGAAAATCCTGTATTGTTTTCACGCAGATATTGTCATATTCACTTTTTATTTTATTCAGATCCCGCCGCTTCCTGGCGTTCTTTCCGCCTTCCAGGTCCAGATACTCGCCAATATCATACACATAATCGCTGCGCTCCTCCTGAAAACTGATTTTCTCCGTCAAAGGATGATGTTCCAGGAGTCTCATATACTGTTCACTCATGGTACCAAGCCGCATGGAAATACCCAGTCTCTGAAAAAGAGCCGCCATCTCTTCATAGATAAAAGGCAGTTCTTCCTGCTCCAACGGGATGATCACACAGAAAGCTTCAAATTTTGTGTCCACCCCTGTGATCACAAGTCCGTTTCTCACCTTTTTTACCAGATAAGGATATTCTTCATCATAAGCACAGAGCATAACATAAGTAAGGTCCGAACACTCTATTTTCTCCTGATAGGGCAGATACGCTTCGTAACTCATCTCTGAAAAATACCGAAACCCTTCCTCCAGCAACAGATTATTTATTTTATTCTTCATACTTTCCAGCTTTCCAAATCTTTTATACTATTTTTTCCACTTTTTCCATTTTATATGAATGTTATATTTCTGTCAAATCACATAAAAAAGCAGGAAACGAACAGTTTCCCACTTTTTAATGTGATATCCTATTACAATTGTATTATATCATCTCCGTAAATGGACAAGGCACGTCTCACTGTTACGATACTTACACCGATGTATCCACACCAGCCCCTTCCGTTGCCGCTGCATTACCTCCCGACGCCAGAGAAACAGGAGCCGACGCATTTACCGCAGCAGCACCGCTCAGTTCCAGTATGGCAGCACTTGTCGTCTCCTGCTGTTCCTGCATCATCCTCTGAAACATTGCCTTCAGATATTTCATATCAGCTTCCACAATCTTGCGCATCTCATCGCAGCGGTGCTTTTTTCTCACCTGTTTCAGCTCTTCCTCACTCATTTTTCCGCCACCTAGGCATTCGTCCGTCAATTCATCCAGATCATTCTGCGCCGCCAGCTCCTGCAGTTCTCTCTCCATGCGCTGTATCATCTTCCGGAGCTCTTCTTCACTCATCTCTCCGCTCTCAGACTGCACTTCGTCTCTCTCCCCGGATTCCTTCTCCTTTTCCCCGCCTTCCCGTTCCTCTCTGATTTTTTCCGCCTCAGAAGTACGCCTGGCCAGCTCCTCCATCCTTAAATTTTTCAACTTCTTTTTGGCGATCCGTACCATCTTTTCCGCATGAACAATGGCGATCTCCAACTCTCTGTCATTATATTCTCCGCAGCCATACCTTCTGCGCAGCATCGCCACTACGGTTCGAGCATGAACTGCTGCCTGCCTTGCACTGATCGAAGTCTTCGCACGAAGGATTCTTCCGGATACCTCCCTGTAATTATAATTTAACTTTTTATATTTCTTTTTCTTATTTTTTGTTGTCTGTATTGCTCTCGTATTTTTCTTCTGGGTTCCATACGGATCTGCCGTCCGTATGACAGCCCCATTCGCCCCGACCATCATGCCCATATTATGTCTATCCTCCATGACCTTTTTTGCCAAAATCCGTTTCAGCAGGTGTCCAGCATCCAGTTAAATAATGCTTTATTTATATATCGGCCGGAATCGCAAAGTAGTTAACATATGTTATCCATTTTATCTGTCATTTAATATAGAAAAGCTCATTTCTCATCCGTTTATTCCTTCAAAGCCAGTTTTCCATCCAGTATCTTCAAAAATAAGTCTCTTATTGCATCCTCCGGATAGCGCCCCAGCATCTCCATCTGCTCTCTGCGGATCAGGCCCCCAGCCATAAACGCATGTCCGCCACCGCTTCCTATCTCTTCCAGAGCATCATGTACCAGATTTCCCGCATGGATCCCGTCATCTTCCGAGCGGACGGAAAATTTCACTCCATCCTCCCTGTAAGAATATACGATTGCCACTTCCACTTCCACCAGTGCCAGAATAAAATCTGAAAGAATGGCAATCAGGGCATCCGGACAGGAAAAGGGGATACAGGAAAAACCGATATTATCATAGAGCTCAATATTCTCGATCGCAGCGCCATAGGCCTTCAGGTCATTAAATTCCATATTGTTTCTCTCAATATCCGAAAGTTTATCCTGATCGCTATGGGAAAACAGAAAACCAAACATCCTGATGTCCAACTCTGTCACGCCTCTCGTAAACTGCAGCGTATCCATCTTTAATCCATATAAAAGAGCTGTTGCCACATCCTTTTCCGGTTTCTGTCCCAACAATTCATAATACTCGGCAATCAAAGTGGCACATGCTCCGGTGATCCGTATATCCTGGTACTGATATTCCATCTCCACAAAAGTGGGATGATGATCGATACAGGCCACCTCATCCCCCACAAAGTCCGTTACATTGCCGCTGTGTTTCTGGGAATCCACACATATAATATAATCATCCTCCCTCAGCTTTGGCCGCAGATTGTCATAGGAATGCATTTGTATCTGAAACACATCAAGCATCTTTGAAGCGCTCAGCTTATCGATCCTGCCGTCATAGCAAAGTTCCGACTTTATTCCGTATAATTCCAGCAGCTTCTGAAGTCCAAACGCCGAAGCAATCGCATCCGGATCCGGAAAGTTGTGAGTCTGGATATAGATCCTGTGCCCTCTGCATAACTCTACTAATCTCATAAAATCACTCATTTTGTCTGCTCACCTTTGTCCTTTGTTCTGTGAAACTTATTTCTTACCTTATAATAAAGTTCCCTTTTGCATTTGTTGTAAGTCTGGCTGAATTTAATCGAATGGTTTCTTTTCGTTCTGTAAATTCTTCTTCCCACTCAAACTTCATTTTCAACTGTTTCTCCTGGATTATTCTATTTTAACAGTATATCATTATATAATCAGTCCATCAATTATATTTTACCTTTTCACTATCAAAATGTGAGACCCCCGCAAATGGCATTTACACACCATCTACAGGGGTTCTCATTCCTATCCCTATTCGCCTAATTTCGACAAATTTTTATGCATTCATCTGTTTTGCGAACTTTCCCTTTTTTGCATCCCGGTCGCATATCCCCGGAACTATGTATTTACTGGCTTTGCAGTGATTTTTGAATACTCTGAATCAATGGCTTTTCAGCTCCATCCCCCAAATTTTATTTTGGGGGAAAATTGATTTTGCTTTCTAAATCAAACAGCGTCTGTCTGTCAAATTGTAACTTTGCATATTCCCATCTCCCAAATCTTCCCCAAAAGGGTAATAGTGAATAAAAATGAAGAATATTATAAAATTCTATCATAAAATTATGAAGCTGTTGAAATTCTTTTTCCAAAAGAAATATGTTCTTATCAATAAAAAATGCATCTCACAATTTCTCATCCTATTTAGCAGTGATAAAGCACTTTTACAGATGTGTCACCATTTTGGTCATAGTATTCTGAAAATAACTCATTTGTTATATCAACGATTTTATGAAATTCTATCGAAACTTGATTTTTTATATAAGCCATTTATTCACATTACCTATTTTGTAATAAATATAATCTAACATCTCGTTCCCCATGCTCATACCGTTCTAAACGATTCCAATATACAATCTTACGGATTGTTCTTTCTGTCACTCTATATCCTGCTTTTTTTATGATACCAGAAACCCTTTGTTTCATTTCCCGGCCTCTTTCCAAAGCATCCAGGACTATCTTCTCTAAATATTCTGGCTTTCGTTTATCCCCAAGATCTGAAAACAAAGCATTTGCCGCAACTAAAGCAGTTCTCATATATTGCGCATTATCTTTGAATAAATCACTATCTATATAAAACCCTTTACTCTCTATAAACTGGCTGCAAAATGTAATTACCGTGCGCGTATTACCTTCTCGATAAGGATGCACTTTCCAAAGTTCAGCTAAATATTTTGAAAATATTTCTGCCACTTCTTCAATAAATGCCTTTTCCCAAGCGTAATGGTTCATTTTATCTAAGACAAATGTTGCGTCCTTTTCAATATCAAAACAATCAGAATACTCTATTGAAATGCCTCCTAAAGCCGGCTCTGATTTTTCAATGTTTATAATTCTAATTTTTCCCGCCCATTCGTATATATCCTGAAAAATATAATGATGCATATCACAAAGTGCTACAAAATCAAAACGGTTGACGGATTCTCCTATTACAAGTTCCGCAAGCCGTATACTCGTATATTCTGCCTCCATACACGACAACATTTCTCTGTCCCGTATATCAGCAAGATTCTTTAGAATATCTGTATGTGGATATAAATATGGATCATTCATAATATTTTTATCTATTCTTTCATCTTATATTTTTTGTCTAAAACCTTACGCATATCCTCCGTGGTCATTTCTCCACGACTTTCTTTTTCAATTAATTTTTTAAATTCTGGGGATGGTTCTAATCCATCTACTTTAATCATACCTAATGCATAATCCCATTTCTTATCTGTACTGACTAGCATAAAATCAACTCCCAATTTCTGTTTTTATTTATTTTACCACATTCTATAGACAATATCCATTATAACTTTTATACATACCGCATAATAAAAAACCCTGCAAACAGCGCGCCAACGCCACTTACAAGGGTTCTCATTCCTATCCCTATTCGCCTAATTTCGACAAATTTCTATGCGTTCATCTGTTTTGCGAACTTTCCCTTTTCCGTGTTCCGGTCATATATCCCCGGAACTATGTATTTTACTGGCTTATCAGTAATTTTTAACTGACCTATATCTATGCCTTTTCAACTGCATCCCCCAAATTATATTTTGGGGGAAAATCCATTTTGCTTTTTAAAATTTCTTGTTGCATATTTTTCAGATTTGGGGGATAGCCATTTTCCATTTGGAGGATATTGGGGGATAAAATTCTTCCCCAAAGTTTATAACCCTCAACACATACTTATTCACTATTTTTGTTTTATGCTCTTATCTGAAGATATTACAAATCATCTGACTTACATCTGATGCACTAACAACCAATGTAAAATATCTTCATATTGTTTCCTGTCCGCTGCTACATCTAAAATTTAATCTGATAATTCTTTCTGCGTGTATTCCATCTCATAACCATTTAATTCCAAAAATACTAACATGGCATGGCACCCTATTCTTTTATTGCCATCTATCATTGCATGATTTTTAACTAATCCATAGCAAAGTCTTGCTGCCTTTGCCTGTATGCTTGGATATAATTCTTCTCCACCATAGGATTGAAATGGACTTTCTAATGCAGATTCAAGCAGACATAAATCCCTAATTCCATCACTTCCTCCAGTAGTCTCAATTAACTGAGTATGAAGTAATAGAATCTGTTCTTTTGTCAGCTTTATCACTTCGCAAGCACCTCATAAGATTCCTTATTCTTCTCAATCAATCGTTTTGATATACTCAGCACATCTTCATTTGATGCAGCAGCATCCTCATCTGCTTTGCTAAAATCTATAACAAGATATCTTGGTACATTATTTTTTAGAATAATGGCTGTTCCATGTTCATCCACTAATCTTGCTACTTTTGAAAAATTCTGATTTGCTTCTGTAATAGAAACCATTGTATTTGTATTTATTGTCATCGTCCATACCTCCTCGTATAATACTTATATTATATCCAATTTATAGGATAAATTCAACATATTTCAACCCTAAAATACCTTTTTACATAGCTTGCTATAAATATAATAATTAACCTGAATTATTCATTTTCAAAAATATATAGCAAAATGAAATTTATCTTTTTCTTCTCCAATAAACATACATCTGTATATCCCTTTATATTTAGAAGATATTAAGTCAAGTGGTAACTCCATATAAGCTTTTTTATAACAATACTTTAAATCTTTCGTATACACTGGTACTTTATTTTCAAGATATAACAGAAATTTTTATCGCTATCTGATAGATAAAATTTGTAAAAATCAGTTTTCATTAAACTATCTCGCATCCTTGCCATTATTCTTCTTACTTAACGCTCTCTGGATTATCTCATCCACATTACTTTCCTTTACTTTTTCCCCTTCATATTTTTCAACTTGAAGCACTGCCTGTTTTGATAATGCTTCATCATATTCCTGTTCCATAAATAATTCTTTTAGGTTTTCTGAATCTAAAGCCGCTTTCAAAACCTGTATTGCATATTCGGAAATATTATCCCACCCGCCATACAGATTTTTTACTGCGCAATCAATCTGCTGGTAATTTAAAGACTTTCCTCTTCTTTCTTGTTCGCTTAAGATACCAATAATATCAGACAAATCCTTCTTGTAACGTCTCCCGGACATTAATTTCATGGCAACAAGATATTCCGCACTAATTGTTCTGATATTCAATACATTAGAATAGGTACGGTAATACTTAGAGTATTGCGACAATTTAGGACTATAAGAACTCGTATTCTTAAAGTCTGCATTCAGCCAGCCATTTGGCAAACTGAGACGGTCTCCTACTGCGTTCACCGCTTCCTTCATGGCTGATGATGCTGTTATGACTGCATCGATATCATAGGTCATTTCACGGAACCCATAATTTGCAAGGATTGCTGCGCCCCCAACTAGCACAATCTCAGCAGGTGTATTTTTCCCATTTCTTTTCCGAAACTCTTTTGCCAATTCTTTCAAATAATAATCCAAATTTTCTTTGGTAAAACCTTTCTCAACAGACATTCCTTATCTCGCTTTCTATAATATTAAACCTCAGAAATTCGGGAATCGCTTCTTTTAAACATTGTTCTTTCCTATCAAGCGAACCATCCAATTTTGCAGCAAGAACAACATCCCACGGATATAACGGCTCCGACAGCTTACAGTTCCTTATATCTTCATAATCATTGCACAATGGAAGTCCATTTTCCCTGCTTAAATAATCTACCATAGCCAGAAGATAAAAACTTTCCCGATACCATTGCCGTTCCCAATAAGTCCTTATTTGATTCTCCTTTAAAGTATCAATAATAAAATCAATTTCTCCTTTATCTTTCACTAAATGACAGATATTACTTTTATATATTTCAAAATCTCTTAAATTGGGAGCGTTTTCATCTTCTTTAAAACATTCTGTTAAAAGTTCTTCCATTGTCAAATGAAGTGTCCTCGCTAATTTATATATTGTTTCTGCGGTACATTTTTCAATCCTAGTTTTCCCTTTCACAATATCTGATAATGTAGTATATGGTACATGGCTTTCTTTCGCACACTGATAAACAGAAAGCTGCTTTTCCTTTAACAAATTCATCAATTCCATTTCTCTATTCTCCATTTCATGGATTCTTTTTCTATTGATTATAACGGTATATCGTGACAGTGTCAAGAAATGAAAATTCAACATAAAACATTAAAAACCCCTGCAAATGGCGCATACACACCACTTACAAGGGTTCTCATTCTTATCTCCAATCGCCTAATTTCGACAAATTTCTACTGATTCATCTGTGCCGCAACCTCAGCCGCAAAATCCTCGTTCTTCTTTTCCAGACCTTCACCTGTCTCATAGCGAACAAATTTTGTAATTTTCAGATCCGTAGCATTTTCTTTCCCAACCTGTGCAAGATACTGGCCTACAGTCTGCTTTCCATCCTCTGCCTTCACATAGATCTGGTCAAGCAGGCATATCTCTTTCAATTCCTTATTGATACGGCCATTGATCATGCCGTCGATCACCTTCTGGGGTTTTGCAGATTCTTTCGGATCATTCATAATCTGCGCAAGCAGGATTTCTTTCTCATGGGCAATATAATCATCGCCAACTTCATCTCTGCTCACATATTTCGGTGTCAGCGCTGCAACCTGCATTGCCACATTTTTCACCGCTTCTCTTATTACATCGTTATCCGTACCTGCCTCCGCTGCAACAATAACGCCGATACGTCCACCGCCATGCAGGTAGTCCACCACGATAGGCGCTTCAACCACCTCGAATCTTCTGATATTCAGATTCTCACCAATGGTTGCTACTTTTTCTACCAACGCATCCTTTACTGTCTTGGAAGCGTCCTCTTCCCAATTCTCTGCAAGGAATGCATCCATATCCGCTGCTGTCGTATGAAGTGCCTGTTTTGCAACTGCCTCTACGAAATTCTGGAACATTTCATTTTTCGCCACAAAATCAGTCTCTGAATTCACTTCAACGACCGCTGCCCTTCCTCCTTCTACCGCAATACGGCAGATGCCTTCTGCTGCGATACGGCCTGCTTTCTTATCAGCCTTCGCCTGTCCATTCTTTCTTAAGAACTCAACAGCTTCTTCCATATTACCATTTGTCTCGGTCAGGGCTTTCTTGCAGTCCATCATGCCCGCGCCGGTCAACTCTCTTAACTCTTTTACCATTGCTGCTGTAATAGCCATTTTATTTTCCTCCAAATCTATTAAAATACTCGTATCACCGCTTGCAAAACAGCTTTTCAACTCGCAAACGCTTTGCTCGCGCCTGCTCTGCTGGCGCTGTGCTCCTGTATCGCCGCTTGCAAAACAGCGGCTCTATTCTGCTGCTATCTCTTCAATGTCTGTTGCTTCGCTCGCTGATGCTTCCTCTGCCATCTCCTCGCCCAGATCAGCCGCCTCACCCTGCGATGCTTCGATTACAGCGTCAGCCATCTTGGAAACGATCAGTTTTACGGCTCTAATTGCGTCATCGTTACCTGGAATGATATAATCCAGTTCTTCGGGATCACAGTTTGTGTCACCGATACCGATCAGTGTAATCCCCAGTGCATGCGCTTCCTGCACACAGATCCTTTCTTTCTTGGGATCTACTACAAAAATACAATCCGGAATTCTGCTCATTTCCTTAATCCCACCAAGGTTTCTCTCCAATTTCTCCCATTCCTTCTTGATCTGGATGACTTCTTTCTTCGGCAGTACATCAAATGTGCCGTCCTCAGCCATCTCCTCGATTCTTTTCAGTCTGTCAATTCTGGACTGGATCGTTTTAAAGTTGGTCAGCATGCCACCCAGCCATCTCTCATTTACATAGTACATACCACAACGCTCTGCTTCCGTTTTGACTGCATCCTGAGCCTGCTTCTTTGTACCCACAAAGAGTATCGTACCTCCCTGGGAAACAATATCTGCAACAGCATTGTAAGCTTCATCAACTTTTCCTACGGATTTCTGCAGATCAATGATATGGATACCATTCCTCTCCGTGAAGATATAGGGCGCCATCTTGGGGTTCCATCTTCTTGTGTGATGTCCAAAATGAACACCTGCCTCCAGTAACTGTTTCATTGAAATTACGCTCATGTCTTTTCCTCCATTTGGTTTTTCTTCCATACGCTGTAGCGGTTACATGATTTCCATCTTTTCAGCCTACCTCCGCTTAACGGAAACACCAACTGAAAATCAGCATATGTGTTTTTTCACAACTTCTGTATTTTACCACAAATTTCCCACAGATGCAAGCACAAGATCACTATTCAGCCTTCTGTCCCTGCCTGAAAAGCCCATTATCTCATCCTGAAAACGGGCAGGGAAAATTTTCTTCCTCTGTGTGGGCCTGCGCATAAAAAACAGTTCAGCCATCCGGCAAACCGCCCCGAGGCTGAACTGTTGCTCATCTGCTCTTTGTGATGATCTCTGCAATTTCTTTCTCTGATGCGCCTACTGTGATCTCGTAGCTCCCTATGGAGATTCTCTTATCAAATCCGTTCTGACAGAGAAATACATCGAAATCTGCCGCAGACTGCACTAAACCAGCCTCCTGTGCTCTTCTAGCCACCGAGATGGAACTATCGCCGGTTCGCACCTCCAGCGTTACGGTTCTTCCGGATGGGGAATTTTCAGCTGCTTCTTCGGCCCTGTCCACCACTTCTTCCGCTCTCTGCTCGATCTCCTGTGCCAGAGCCTGCTCTTCGGCATCTGCCTCTTCAGCCTGCTGTGGTGACTCCGTTTCCGGCTTCGGTTCTCCGGTCTGCCCCTGTGTATCCCCTTCAGGTGTCCGGCCTTCGGCATCTTCCTCCTGTACTGCCTTACCGTCCTGCTCCGTTAACTCCACTGACGGTTCATTCTCCGGCAGCTCCATCGACGTCTCTGTCTCTTTCATTTCTCCGTCAGCTGCTTCGCCACCGATATCCCCCAGCACAGTTTTGTCTTTTTCCACCATGCCGAGCTCTGCCGCTCTGCGTTTCACCGCTTCATCGCTCATCCCGCCACTCGTATTTCCTGACAGAATAAGCACTAGGGCCGCCACTAACATGCCGATACCCAGTCCGCGCAGATAGTATTTCAGTTTCATTCTTATACCCCTTTATCAAAGTCCTTCATAAAGATCAATTACAAGTTTGACCTCACCGATACCCAATCCCAGTTCCCTTGCAATGGCCATATTGGATTTTCCGGCTTTATGAAGCCCCAGAATTCTTTCGTTACTGTTTTCGGCCCCACCGCTTCCTGGCCCATCCTGCAACAGGAATGTGACTTCCGCCTTTTCCACAGAAGAAACAGGCTCTGCCTCCGGTTTTTTCGCCGCCTTTGCTGTCCGCGCCTTCTTCTTTGGCGCTGTCTCTATCTTCTCCGGAACGAAAGGCTTAAAATCAGCCCCTGTCTGACCGGTCTGTTGCTCCTCTATTCTCTCCCTAACCTCTCTCTGCTCTTTTGTCTGCCTGCTTTTCTGTACAGCAGCCGAAGTTTGCTTTTCAAACGCCATACTGGAAGCAGCTTCTGCCTTTTCCTTCGCAAGTTCCTTTTGCTTCCTGGAAATCTCCTCCAGATTTTCCCGAACCGTAACCTCTGAATCCTTCACCTGCTGCAAAAGTTCCTTCAGATCCCGTTCCACCTTTTCATAAGATTCCGAAAGACCTGCCTTTTTATTCTTCAGCATATCGTAAAGAAAGACCACTTCCTCATGGTTTTTATGAATTTCCTCCAGAACAGTATCAGAATACTCATTGACAGCCATGATCTTCTCATTGGAAATCCGTTCCATGGAACGTTCTGACTTCTCGATCTGTTCTTTCATCTCCTCCTCGGAAAGCTCCTCCAACCGGCCCTTCACATTCTCAAGTTCCTCCGCCACCAGACTTTTTACTTCCTGTGCGGCCAGATTTTTCGTTTCCTCTTTCAGTTTTTCCTCTTTTACCGGAATACAGAAACTTACAATAAAAACAACCGCTCCTGCTGCCAGTAATATCATCTCAAATATTCCCATCTTTTCTCCAGACCTATTATCGTTCGGTTAAAATCCCCATATATTTTCCCATTTTTGTTTTCATTTTCTGAAGCGCTCTCGTATGAAGCTGAGATATTCTGGACTCTGAAACCTCCAGGACGGAACTGATCTCCTTTAAGGTCAATTCCTCATAATAATAAAACAAAATAACCTTTTTTTCCTTTTCCGTCAGAATATCCAATGACTCCATCAGCATCCTTTTCAGCTCATCTTTTTCGATAACTACTTCCGGAGAATCAAACTGCCCTGAATGAGATCCCGTCTCTACGGGTACTTCACTTCCCTGCTCCATAAACTCGTTCAGAGAAATGACGCCCGTGACTTTCATCTGTCCCTGCCAGTCCACATATTCGTCATCCGTAATCCCAAGCGCTGCAGCGATCTCCTCGTCCGTGGCAGGCCTTCCCTCTCTGTTTTCTATCTCTCGGATGGCAGATTCAATTTTCTTCTGTTTCTGTCTGATTGTTCTGGGAATCCAGTCCATCTTCCGGATCTGATCCAGTATAGCGCCTCTGATCCGCAGGCTGGCATAAGTCTCAAATTTTACTTCCTTACACAGATCATACTTATCAATGGCATCGATCAAACCAAATACACCGTAACCAACCAGATCATCATATTCCACATTATATCCAAGATACATGCTGAGTCTGCCGGCTACGACTTTTACAAGAGGTGCATATTCGATTATAATCTTTTCCTTCACTTCGGGACTTCTGGTCTTTCCATATTCATCCCAGAGCTTCTTTTTTTCCGCCTCACTCATAGCCTACCGCCTACTCTTCCGCAGTCTCCTCCTCCGCGCCTTCTTCTTCAGCGCTCTCTTCTTCCGGCTCCTTCTCTACCATTTCATCCTCTTCATCCTCATCAACCTCCGGCGGTGCATTCTGTTTGTCGATCATATCCAGAATGCCTTTCAACAGACCGCCCAACGCGTAAAAGATGATCAGAATAAGAAGTAATCTCGCCAGAAATTCATTCAGGCTGCACCCCTTCACTACCATCAGGATACTTGTTATCGCTCCTGCCGTCAGCATGACAAAAGGAGGTATCAACCTTCTTTTTGCCTCCTTACTGACACTGAAGATCCTTCCCCGGCGTTTCTCTTTTCCTTTTTTCTGTTCCTTATCTTTCTTTTTCGCCACGCCGCAGTGCCCCCTATATTTTCTTCTCCGGTTTTCCTACTGCTTTAATAACATATATTCCCGTTTCCGGATAATATATTACCGTGCGGCCATAATTTAATCCGGTATCTTCCGCAAGCAGTTTAATACGCATGGCACTCAGCTTCTTTCTTGCTGCTTCTGCATTTCTTGCTCCCACTTTTACCAAATCAGAATTTCTCTGAAATGCGAACATCTGAGCTCCCCCTGCCAGTTTTGCCTCCAGACGGCTTTTGTTCGCTCCGGCCCTTACCATCTGCTTCACCAGTTCTTCCAGGCCTGAATCAACAAATTTTTCAACACATGTGTTATTTTTAATAACCGTAGAATCCGGCAGCATTGCATGCAGCAATCCGCCCACTTTTGTAATCGGGTCCCTGAGCGCCACTCCCACACAGGAACCGAGCCCTAACGTTGTGAGACCGTCCGGGCTCTTACACACTTTGAGATCTGCCATTCCGACTTTAATTATATTACTCATTGCTGTTCACTTCCTATGCCATTCCTAAAGACTCCATGATTTTTTTATATGAATCCAAATCTGGCACGAGAATAAAAAACCCGTCAATCTCCACATCATCAGTAAATCTGGTTTGAATCATCAGGATTTTATCCCCAAGCACACCAAATTCTATAGCAGGTACACTCAAAATGGCCCCCGCCATATCAACCGCAATATCCGGTGCAGTGGGATAGATTTTAAGGCCGGTCAGATCTGACAGAGAATTCAGGTATGCCCCCGTCATAATATTCCCCATCTCCTTTAAAACAGATATCTCCATCTCATCAAACTCATCTGCACCTGCTGCCGAACTTCCATAGCCCCCGAGCATTTGATCGATCAAATGTTTGGAAGACTCTTTTTCTAACAGAAACATCATACTTCCCTGGATGTCTCCCTCCACGACCATATAAACGCCTGCCATGATCGTTTCCTCACCACCGATCACTTCCCCCAGGTCGCGGAACTCAAAAAGATCCGCCTTAGGCACTTTCATATCGACTTTGCGCTGTAACATCTGTGCCAGAGCCGTCATCGCATTGCCCGCACCAATATTACCTATCTCCCGTAACACATCCAAATGACTGCTGTCGATACTATCCAATTCGAAGTTATTATCCATAGCTTCTCTCCTTATCAAATTGCGCCGTCCCTGTCTTTTCGTTACTGCCTCTTACTCCGCCAGAACCTCATTCAAGTCGAGCAGAGAGATCAGCGCTCCCTGATGCTTTCCTACACCTGTGACAAACATATCTTTTCCGGTTCTGTCGTAAGACATTTTCTCGATACCATCCACTTCCAGCGTCACCACTTCTCTCACCGCATCGACGATCAGGCCTACAAACCCCTGCTGTTCGCTTTTCACGATGACGATTCTGGAGTCCTTCGTATACTCCGCCTCAGGCAGTCCCATTTTTGTACGAATATCCATAACCGGGATCACTTCGCCACGCACATTGATCACACCTTTGATGTAGGATGCGACCTTCGGTACCCGGGTAATACTGGACATGTGAATGATATTATCCACATATTTAATATCAATGCCATACTGTTCTTCACCGACTTTTATCACGATAAACTGTATCGTTCCACTGCTGTTTTTCAGTTCTTCCATGATGACCTCCTTTTACACCGCGCTCCCTGCTATATCAATACATTGGCATCCAGAATCAGTGCCACTTCACCGTCGCCAAGAATCGTCGCACCACTGATCAGCTTGCTCTTACCGATAAACTTGCCAAGAGATTTGATAACGATCTCCTGCTGTCCCATCAATTTATCCACCACAAGCCCCGCCTGCTTATCGCCTTTTTTCACAATGGCAACGACCATATTTTCATTTTCTTTTCTTGTGGACTCGATATCCAGCACCTCATTCAGGCGAACCAACGGGATAACGGAACCTCTCAGATGAATCACTTCCTCGGACTGAACAAGTTTTACATCGCTTGGTGCAATATTCTCAAGGGTCGTCACAGAATTTAAGGAGATGGCGTACTTTTCACCGCCCACTTCCACCATCAGTGCCTGTATAATAGCCAGTGTCAGAGGAAGTCTGATAGTCCAGGTGCTGCCTTCGCCAAGCCTTGTTTTTACTTCCACTTCGCCGCCAAGCATCTCGATCTTGGATTTTACAACGTCCAGACCCACGCCTCTTCCTGAAACATCCGTCACTTCCTTCGCTGTGGAAAAACTCGGCAGAAACAGCAGATCGATGATCTCCTTATCCGACATATTGACTGCCTGTTCCTGCGTCACAGTGCCCCTCTCAATGGCCTTGTTTCTCACCTTTTCCACGTCGATACCGTTACCGTCATCTCTCACCTCAATGACAACGTTATTGCCATCCTGATAAGCATCCAGATAGATGGATCCTACTTCCGGTTTTCCTCTTTCCGCACGGATCTCCGCACTTTCCAGACCATGGTCCGCAGAGTTACGCAACAGATGCATCAACGGATCACCGATCTCATCCACTACGGTTCGGTCAAGTTCCGTCTCCTCACCGCTCATATGCAGTTCCATCTTCTTATTTAACTTCTTGGTCAGATCGCGGATCATTCTCGGGAACTTATTGACTACGCTCTCAATGGGAACCATTCGCACCTTCATTACGGACTCATGCAGACTCGTAGTAACGTTCTCCAGATATTCAATCTGGCTGTCCACCGCGGCATTGCTCCCGCTGACATTCTGAGTCGAAGCTGAAACAAGAGAGTTCTTCGCAATAATGAGCTCACTGACCAGATTCATCAGCACATCTAACTTCTCGATATCCACTCTGACCGTACGATTGCCGACTGCCTTGCTGTTTCCTTTCTTCTCCGGTTTTGCCGCACCTGTCTGTGCCGGTTTTGCCGGCGCTTCTTTTTTCGTTGCAGGAGGAGTCTGTGGCTGTACTGCAATCTTTGGCTCCTTCGTCTCCTGTTCAGGCGTCTCCTCCGGTGCCTCCCCAATAACCATTTCCGCTCCCACAGCATCCTCGATCTCCGAAACGCTCTTAACAGAGGAAAGGATCTCCTCCAACGAACTTTCCGTAATTACAATGATCGTGAAATCCAGATCAAACTTTTCATCCTCAATATCCTGTACAGAAGGAGAAGAAATCGCAATCTCTCCCAGTTCTTCCACCGCCTTAAACACAAGGAAAGATCTGGCTGCTTTTAAAATGCAGGACTCCTGTACCTTTACAGTGACACCATATATCTTCTTTCCCTGTTTCTGAGCCTCGCCCAGTACATGCCTCTGGGCTTCATCCAGAGGGATATCATTCCACTTGCTGTCCGATGCGGAAGGCTGTACGGCGGTCTCCGGTTCTGTTGTCTTTCCCGCTTCCTCCTCCGCCGCCTCATCCCCATCAGGTTTCAGACAGTCATTTAACAGCTTGATCAAAGCCTCGTTTTCATTTGTACCCTCATCGGAACTCTCCTGAATATTGGTTGTATATTCCTCCAGTGCATCCAGACATTGGAACAGAATATCAATCATATGGGATTTGATCTTGATTGTGCCGTTTCTCACTTCCGAAAATACGTTTTCCATGTCATGGGTCAGCGTCTGCATCCGCTTATACCCCATTGTTCCCGCCATTCCTTTCAGGGAATGTGCCGCACGGAATATCTCGTTGATAGTATCTTCGTTTTCGGGATCCTGTTCCAGATTTAAAATCTCCGTATTCAGGCTCTGTAAATGTTCTCTTGTTTCATCCAGAAATATTTCCAGATATTGGCTTACATCCATATTACTTTACCCCCACATTCATGATGATTTCCTGTGCCACATTGTCCAATTCCACGATCTGGTTTACCAGTCCGGCCTTTACCACGCCTTTGGGCATACCATATACCGCACAGGTGTTTTCCTGTTGTGCTATCACAAAAGTCTGCTTTTTAGCTTTCAGATTTCGAATTCCTTCAGTGCCGTCAAGCCCCATTCCGGTGAGCACCACACATACTACCTGATCAAAAGGAGAGTTGATCAGGCTCTCATACATATAGTTCGCGCAGGGCTTCACACCCTCTCTGGAAGGCTCATCGCTGTAGTGGATACAACTCTTTCGCTGATCGGAAGACACATTCATGTGCATTCCGCCCCGTGAGAGATACACGTGTCCCTTTTGAAGTATTTCCCCTTCCCTGGCCTCAGTCACCGTCAGCTCACTCAGAGAATCAAGCCGCTCCGCCAGGGATTTGGTAAATCCCACCGGCATATGCTGTACTAAAACCACCGGTGCATTCAGCTCCTTTGGAAGTTTTGGGATCACCGCCTGCAAAGCTTTTGGCCCTCCCGTGGAACTGGCGATAGCCACGATTTTGTTTCCCACGATATTGTGTTTCCTCACCATGGAAACAAACTTCTTCTCGGTCTTGATCCTCCCTAGGTTAACGCTTCTGGCAAAAGTCGGTTCCCTGCTGGAAGCCACCGCATACAGAGTCTCTCTGAAGTTCTTCTGAAATTCCTCCGTTCGGTTATTCTTGATATTGCCGGACTTATGTACAAAATCGATCGCTCCCAGTTCCAGCGCATCAAGCGTCACCTTTGCACCCTCTCTGGTATCTGTGCTGGCCATCATGACTCTTGCCGGGATCTTCTGGATCTGAAGCTGCTTTAACAGTTCCAGTCCGCCCATCACCGGCATATTCACATCAAGCACCACGGCATCATACTTCTTCTTCGTCAGCAAATCAAGTGCTTCCTTACCGTTTTTGGCGATATCCGCCACATGGAATCTTGCATCTGCTTTCAGTATATCACACATGACCATTCTCATGAGTGCAGAGTCATCTACAACTAAAATATTTTTTCCCATTTTTATTCCATTCCTGCCATTTTATTTGTTGATTGCTTTATGGCGCTGCCTTCTTTCTTCCTCAAAAATATATCTGATGATTTCCTCTCTCTCATCCACATCCATATTGATGTACTGCACCCGATTCTCATAAATCCCGGGTCTGTCTTCGAGTTCCTCACTGCGCAGCACTCTTCCGGCCATATGGTACTGTTTTTCTCCATTTTTCATATTTAAAATATAGGTACAGTAGATCATGGTTCCCACATCAAAACCGTAATCTGCAATAAAACGCAGCCCACCGCCGCTGATATCCGCAATTGCCCCCTTTTTCATCGGAAGCCCTTCCTTTGGCCTGAACTGGTTCTGCTCAAGCGCAGCGATCTCTGTATCCTCTAACCTCCTGACCATCACACCCAGCGCACAGTCAAGCCGATAGTACTCTCTTCTCTGTCTTTTACGAAGATTACTGGTAAGCTCCACTACCACAATATAAATATTGTTGCTTTTATATCGATCAAGCACCCGCGCAAAACACTGGTAAAGCCCTTTCTCCGTATAAAAACACAGATCAAACTGTCCGTCTACTGCTAAAAGTATTACCTTTCCTTTCTCGATCGGCATCATGATCTCCAGCTGATCCTCGGAAAGCACATCAAACACCTTGGTCCGATATGTCTTTTTCATTTCCTGAATACCTTCCTCCGGATTATCATCAGCTTCCTTTACCGCCCCGATCTCCACGATCTGTCCCGCCACAATAATATCAGATAGCATACCTTATCTCCTCCCTGTCATAATATGTGAAAAAAACGCCATAATACCCTGTTTCGTTTTTTTATCCTCTTCCTCCTGATGCATGAGTTTCATCGCCGCACTCCGGAAAGCAAGCGCCGATTTCGCCGAGGGATTCTGAATCGAGACAGGCATCTGCTGCATGACCGCTCTGGCCAGCTGTTCATCCTGCGGAATATAACCCAGATACTCTATCGGCACTTTTAAATATCTGGAAACCACCGCATCCAGCTTGTGGTACAACATGTCTCCCTCTTCCTCATTCCGCACTTTATTGGCCAGCACATTGATACTGGTATAGTCCGGCGAGAATCTGCTGTGGCGGTTTAATGCCTTCATCAGGGAGTAGGAATCCGTGATGGAAGTCGGTTCCGGTGTGGTGACAAGCAAAATCTCATTACTCGCCACAAGAAACTCCAGAACTGCATCGGAAATACCTGCCCCGGTATCCACAATGATCACATCTGCCATACTGTCCAGCTCCACAAGATTCTGGACAATATAATTCAGATAATCTCTTGACAGATTAGCCATCCCCACAATACCTGAACCGCCGGAGATAAAGCCCACTTCCATAGGCCCCCAGGTAATAATATCCCGAATATTCTTTCCCTGATAAATCAGATCATACAGATTATACTTCGGCACTGTCCCAAACATAATTTCTATATTGGCAAGTCCAAAATCCGCATCCAGTATAATCACCTTCTGATCCATCTTACGGAACTGAATGGCCAGATTGATCGCCGTATTTGATTTCCCCACACCGCCTTTTCCACTGGTTACTGTAATGACCCTTGCTGCCTGATGTCTGGACTGGCTCTGGGCTTTGATGATATTTCTTAATTTTTCCGCCTGATCTGCCATCTAATTTTTCCCTCCAAGCAATTGTTTTACTGTTTTCTGAGGATTAAATATTTCTATGTCATCCGGCACATTCTGCCCACAGGTAATATAAGACAGGCCGGCACCGGTATGCAGTTTCAGATTCAGAAGATTCCCCAGAGTCATCGTCTCGTCCACTTTTGTAAAGATGATCCTGTAATCTTCAATGTCCTGATAGGATTCTACAATACTGAGCAAATCCTTATACTTTGTTGTGGCAGAAAGCACCAGATGAACTTCCTTCTCTATCCCTTCCCCCAGTCCATGAATAAAAGTATTCATATTTTCCCGCAGAGCCGGATTCTGGGGCGAATGTCCCGCCATATCCACCAGAATGAAATCGTAATTTTTAAAATCCTGTACTCCTCTGCGCAGTTCTTCCACAGAATAGATCACCCGAAAGGGTACTTCCAGTATATTGGCATAAGTCCGCAGCTGTTCCGCCGCCGCAATGCGATAGGTGTCTGCCGTAAAAAGTGCCACTTTACGTTTCTGTTCCAGCCGGAACTTGGAAGCGATCTTCGCGATGGTGGTCGTCTTTCCCACCCCTGTCGGCCCCACAAAGAATATCACTCTGAGTCCTTTATTATCCTTCTCAATGGGTACTGCTTTACCGAATTTTAAGATCATCTTCTGATACACATCCGCCAGAGCATGGTCAAAGGGCTGATTCTCTCTGACATTTTTCTCCATCTCATCGATGATCTGGTTCGCATATTTCTCGTTCACTTCATTGTCCAGCATCGTGTCGTAAAGCAGTTTGAGAAAACGCACCATCTCATTGTTTTCTTCTGTCTCTTCCATTGGAGTCTCAGAAGCTGCCTCTTCCTCCGACTGCAGCTTTTTCTCGATCATATTCTGCAGAGAATCAAGCTTTTCCACCAGAAGCTTATGGTTCTCATCAGCTGCCTCTTCCCTGCGCCGCGGAACCGCTCTGTCATCCGCTTTTATATCAATACCGCCTGCATGAGAAAACTTTTCCTTTTCTCCCAAAGGCTCCCTCACGCCTTTTTCCATCCCCGCAGCTTTTGCCACCTGACGAAAGGTCTCACGCAGATTTGCCTCCTCCGCAGCCTTGTTTTGCGCACCGCCGCCGGGGTATCTCTCATTCTCCTCTTCCTTCGCCACCGTCACTTCTGTCTGCGGCTTTTTCAGGAAACCGAAAAGTCCCTTTCCCGGAATAGTTTTCACATTCATGATGACGATATTCCCGCCCAATTCGGCCTTTGCCTGAACCACCGCTTCCTCTTCTGTTTTTGCACTGAATTTTTTAATGATCATTATGCCGTCACCATTCCTACTGACTGTAATTCTACATTAGAATCTACTTCGTTATAAGAAACCACGATCAGATCTCTGTAAGTATCCTCCGTCAGTTTTTTGAAATAGATCCTGACGATCGGAGAAGTTATCACGATCGGATTTTTACCCATCTGCTCCAGTTTTTCCGTCTCTTTCCCCACACTCCCCACGATCGCCTTGATCCGGATTGGATCCAGAGAAATATAGGCGCCTGTCTCAGTCTGTTTGACGCTGCCCATGATCTCCTGTTCGATCTTTGGATCTAACGTCACCACGCTGGTCGTCTCATTAGCTGGGAAATACCGGCTGGAAATAGCACGTTTCAAACTCTGTCTTACATATTCCGTCAAAATATCCGTATCTCTGGTGGAGGGCGCATAGTCTGCAAGCGTCTCCAGGATCGTCTGCAGATCTCTGATGGAAATACCTTCCCGCAGCAGATTCTGCAGTACCTTCTGAATTTCTCCAAGCCCCAGCATCTTCGGCACCAGTTCATCCACAAGAGCCTGATTGCTCTCTTTGATATTGTTGATCAGATTCTGTACATCCTGGCGGGTCAGCAGCTCATCAATATGTTCCCTGATCACTTCCGTCAGGTGCGTCGCAATAATGGAAGGCGGATCTACCACCGTGTAGCCCAGACTTTCCGCCCGCTCTCTCTGGCTCTCCGTGATCCAGAGCGCCGCCAGATGGAAGGAAGGCTCAAATGTGGGAATGCCCGAGATCTCCTCCTCCACATAACCCGGATTCATGGCCATATAGTGGTCAAACAGGATCTCGCCGTCGCTGACCTGAATACCCTTTATCTTAATAATATACTGATTCGGGTTGAGCTGAATATTGTCACGCAGACGAATAATCGGCACTACCATACCCATTTCCAGTGCGATCTGCCGTCTGATCATCACCACACGGTCGAGCAGATCACCACCCTGGTTGACATCCGCAAGAGGAATGATACCATAACCAAATTCCAGTTCCACAGGATCCACCTGCAACAGCGAATTGACATTTTCCGGCTGCCTGATCTCCTCCGCCGCCACTTCCTCAGTATCCACTTCATGTTCAATGCCGGCCATCTCCAGAGTTCCCTGTACCATGCGTCCGGCCACAATAAATCCCATTCCAAGCGTCACAAAAACCACCGTCTGAAGCGGTGTGATAATCCCTAACACAGAGATCGTCGCCCCCACAATATAGAGCGCTCTTGGCACCCCGAAGAGCTGCCCTATGATCACATTGGCAAAATCCGCATCCTTCCCGCCCTTGGTCACCAGAATACCTGTTGCCAGAGAGATAAGCAATGACGGGATCTGGGATACCAGACCGTCACCAATGGTCAGAATACAATAAGTCTGGGCAGCGGTACTGAAATCCATTCCCTGCCGCAGCATTCCCATGGCAGCGCCGCCGATCAGGTTGACAAAAGTGATGATCAGACCTGCCGTTGCGTCTCCTTTTACGTACTTCACCGCACCATCCATGGACCCGAAGAAACTGGACTCCGCCTGGATCTTGTCACGCCGCTCCTTCGCCTCCGCATCGTTGATCGCACCGGTATTCAGATCCGCATCGATAGCCATCTGCTTACCGGGCATGGCATCCAATGTAAACCTCGCCGTCACTTCAGCCACACGCTCTGAACCTTTGTTGATGACCATAAACTGGATCAGGATCAGAATGATAAAGACGATCACACCCACCACCAGGTCACCTCCGCCCACATAGTCACCGAAGGTCTGCACCACATTACCGGGGTCACCGGTCAGCAGAATCAGCTTCGTGGAAGATACGTTCAGGGCGATTCTGAAGATCGTCGTAAAAAGAAGCATGGTCGGGAAAAAGGACATGTCTAACACTTCCTTCGTAAACATGACCGTAAACAAAATCAAAAAAGCAATTCCTATATTGATGGCAAGAAAAATATCCAAAAGCCATGAAGGAATCGATACAATGAGCATGATAAACGCGGCGAGTATATAAAGTGCTACGCCTAAATCAGCTTTTCCGATCTTCATCCGCTCATCTCCTCTCCCGGGATCCACCCGTATGTCTCTCCCTCATAACTAATCACTATGATGATCCGCCGCCCCTCTGTTCTCTGATATGATATACATAAGCCAGTACTTCCGCCACAGCTGGGTATAATTCCGCCGGAATCTGTTCCCCCACTTCCACATTCGTATAAAGCATCCGTGCAAGCGGCTTGTTCTCATAGATCTCTATATTGTACTCTTTCGCCTCTTCCTTAATTCTCGCTGCCAGATAATCCGCGCCTTTTGCCAGCACGATGGGCGCTGCGTACAGTTCACTGTCATATTTCAGTGCCACCGCATAATGGGTGGGATTTGTGATCACCACATCCGCCTCCGGCAGCGCCTGCATCATTCTTCTTCTCGAGGCTTCCTGCATACGCTGCTTCTGTTTGCCCTTAATCTGGGGATCACCTTCCTGATCCTTATACTCATCCTTGACTTCCTGTTTTGTCATCTTCATGTCTTCACTGAATTTCCATTTTTGGTATATGAAATCAGCGAAAGCAATGATCATAAAGATGGAGGAGATCCGGATGCCCAGATCGATCACGATAGTTCCGATCTCCTGCACGGCAGCTAAAAGCGGCATATCCAACAGATAAAACAGTATCTCCAGCTTCCCCTTCATATACTGCCAGGCCACATACAGAATCATACCGATCTTGGCAACTGCCTTCACCAGTTCCACCAGGGAATTTGGTGATAAAATACGTTTGAATCCCTTGATCGGATTGATCTTGCTGAACTTCGGCTGCAGCGGTTTCGTGGTCGGCTTCCATTTCACCTGCGCCACATCGCTCCCGAAAGCCACCCCCACGCCTACCAGAAAGATCGGTATCATAATAACCAGAAGCCTCTGCATGCTCTGGCGAACAACAGCCTCAATATTCGCCATTGGCACTGTTCCATGGGGCATCCCCATCATTTCCGGAATCCTGTTGTATACCCCGCCAAAAAGTTCCAGAAAACTGATACTGATATTTCCTATCCAGATTTTTAACAGCAGAAAAAGGGACAGAAGCCCCAATCCGTTTGCAATTTCCTTACTTTTTGCCACCTGCCCGTCTCTTCTGGCATCTTCCAGCTTCTTCTGGGTGGCAGGCTCCGTCTTCTCACCGCCGGGACCTTCTTTTGCAAAAAACTGTAAATCATATTGCAGTATCACATCAACGCCTCCACAAAAGCAACGGTCATCCGCCTGGCCTCATCAAATATCATATCAGCCGCCGTGGGGAGCAAAAACAGCGTCAGAAAGATCACACCCAACCCCACGAAAATTTTCAGCTGCAGCCCCACGGCAAACATATTCATCTGAGGCGCCACCTTTGCCAGGATACCAAGCACTGCATTCAACATCAGAATCGCCGCAAAAATCGGCAGGCATATCTGAAACCCCACAAGGACATACCGACTCATAAACCGGATCGCCACATCCAGGAGTTTCGCCGCATCAAATTTTGCCCCATATACCGGAATCAATTCATAGGAATCCGCAAGCGCCCATATGATATACTCATACATACCGCTGATCACAAGAATCAGCATGATCAGATTCCGATAGAGCGTGCTGGTAATCGTCGTCTGCTGTCTCGTGGAAGGATCCATCAACGTCACCATGGAAAAACCGACTTCCATATCAGCGATGGTTCCGGTCAATGCCAAAATAGAGGCACAGAGATTGACGCCCATCCCGATCAGGGCACCTGTAATCAGTTCCTTCGCCACAAGCAGTGCATAATCGTACACCGTATCATATACTACCTCCTGTGCCGGCACCACACCATAGAGCACTACTGAAACCACCACACTGAGTACCACCCGGTATCTTCTGGGCACGGCATTCAGAGAAAAAAACGGTACCACATAAATAAACATGGAGACCCGCACAAGGATCAGAAGAAAATATTCCAAATCGGCAAAGTTTAAATCCACTGTAACCATACTGTTTTACTATCTCAGATAGACGCTGAAATCAGACCACATATTTGTCATCAGATTTGCCATCTCTGTCAACATCCAATGTCCGATCAGCATAATCATCAGAAAAATGGACAGCACTTTCGGAACAAATGTCAAAGTCTGTTCCTGAATGGAAGTAACTGTCTGAAAAATGCTGACAAGCAGTCCCACCGCCATGGAAACCAGTAAAACCGGCGCCGCAACCTTGATAATTGTAAACAACGCTTCGTTTGCAATTGTCACCACCTCATTAATCGTCATCTTTTACCTCCAGGAAAGATAATCTGCAGCAGTCCCGGTTTTACACGTCCGCCGCAACTTTTTGTTTCCGCTCAGTCATCCTGTCATGTAAAAAGTCTTCACCAGATTTACAATAACAAGATTCCATCCGTCCGCCACCACAAAGAGCAGTATCTTAAATGGCATGGAGATCGTTGTGGGCGGCAGCATCATCATACCCATGCTCATCAACGTGGAAGCCACCACCATATCGATCACAATAAAGGGAATATAGATAATAAATCCTATCGTAAATGCCAGCCGCAGTTCGCTGATCATATAGGCAGGAACTAACACCGACGTTGGAATATCATCCAGAGTCTCCCCGTCCCACTCTAACCGCGCAATATCCATAAATACCTGCGCGTCCTCCGCCTGGGTAGAACGGTACATAAACCGCCTCAGCGGCTCTATTCCCCGTTCCAGAGCCTCATCCTGTTCGATCCGCCCCTCCTCAAAGGGAACAATGGCATCATTGTAAATTTCGGTTACCGTAGGCTCCATAATAAAAAATGTCAGAATCAGTGAAAGACCTATCAATATCTGATTCGGCGGTACAGTCTGGGTGCTGAGCGCCGCCCTCGTAAAGTGTAGCACAATAATGATCCTTGTAAAGGAAGTCATCATCAGGATAATCGTTGGCAGAACAGCTATGAATGTCAGTGTCAGCAGGATCCTCAGTGTTCCGGCTATCGTCCCGTTATTATTTGTCACAGTGACCGTCGCAGTGTTGGCAATATTCAGTTCTCCAAGTTCTTCTCCGGTTTCCGCTTCTCCCGGATCCCGCAGTGTCGTCCTGGTATCTGTCTCTCCTGTCACGCCCTCGTCGATATCAAGCGTCGTCGCATGGACTACCTGCGCATGACAAATACAGAATATGCCCGCCATTAACAGCAGGCACAACAGTTTCCTAATCCGTAGTCCGGAAAATCTTTTCATCATTCCTTTTTCTTTTCCCTGACCTTCTCCAATATTTCCTGAAAGTTCATCTTTACACCGACCGCACTTTCTCTCCATACCAATGCCGATTCATCCAGTTGCGCCAGAAAGGTAACGGTATCTTTCGCCACAGCCACAGCCAGATACTTATCTGCCACCCGTATTATCTGGACATACTTATCAGAGGCAATACGAAAGCTCTCCAGCATTTCGATATTGCCACCTGCCCCCTTCCCTTTCTGATAGCTGGCAGTCCATTTTGTCACTGCCCAGGTCACCCACAAAACAATGACAAAAAGAACAAGTACAGTAATAAACTGTGCTATCCCCCCCAGCGTTTCCATCGTCAAAAGCACCATTATCCGATGACCTTTTTCACGGCCTCTAATACACGGTCAGCCTGGAAAGGCTTTACAATAAAGTCCTTCGCCCCGGCCTGAATGGATTCAATTACCATTGCCTGCTGTCCCATCGCGGAACACATAATGATTTTGGCACCCGGATCGCCCTCTTTGATCTTCTTTAAGGCCTGAATACCATCCATCTCCGGCATCGTTATGTCCATCAGTACCAGATCAGGCTTTACTTCCGCATACTTCTCCACTGCCCTTGCGCCATTCTCCGCTTCTCCGGCCACATTGTACCCGTTTTTGGAGAGAATGTCCTTGATCATCATTCTCATGAACGCTGCGTCGTCACAAATTAACACGTTTTTAGCCATTTTTCCACTCCTATCGCTTTTTCTTTGCTGCTTATTATACTGTTTATTTGATAATTTCCGTTATTCTGACACCAAAACTTTCCTCAATTACAACAACTTCACCCCTGGCAACCATCTTTCCGTTTACAAAAACTTCTACCGGCTCCCCAGCTACCTTATCCAGTTCTATGATCGTCCCCGGCGCGAAATCCAGTACCTCGGAAATAGATTTTTTGGTACGTCCCAGTTCCACGGTAACTTCCAGCGCCACATCCATAATCAGATCGATGTTGGCCGGCGCTCCCGGTCCCGGTACTCCACCTGCAAAACTCTGGAACTGTGCCGGCTGGATATTCATCTGCTGCATGGGCGCCTGCGGTGCCTGCTGCATCGGCGGCATTCCATAAGCTGGCATTCCATATCCCTGGGGCGGCATTCCATATGGTGCGTACATACCTGCCATATTCATGTCCGGCTGAGCCGGCATACCAGGCATCGGTGCTCCCATTCCCATATTTTCCGCAGGTGCAGAAGGCATTGGCGCGGGTTCCGGTGCTGCCTGAGACGGCTGTGGGGCAGGCGTACTCTCAGGCTTTGTCTCGGCTCCACCATTTATAAATGCATTACACAAAAACCTTGCAAAATCACAGGGATAAAGCTGCATGATCGTACTGTCTATCAGATCGCCTATCTGCATCCTGAAGCCGATCTTGACAAAAGTTCCGCCCAGGAACGGGGAAATATCCTGCCCTGCATCTATCGTTGCCAGATCCACCAGTGTTGCCTCCGGCGGGCTGATATCTATCATTTTTCCGAGCATCGTAGCGAGAGAAGTGGCGGAAGCCCCCATCATCTGATTCATCGCTTCGGAAATGGCACTCAAATGAATCTCCGAAAGCTCTCCCTCCGTATTTGTGCCATCGCCTCCCATCATCAGGTCGGTAATGATCTTTACGTCATGTTCCTTCAATATTAAAATATTATGACCGTCAAGCCCCGCCGTATACTTGATTTGAATAAATACACAGGGTCTCTCATACTCGCCGATCATCGTTTCCCACTGTGCCAGAGAAACCACCGGCGTCGTAATATTTACTTTCCGATTAACCAGCGAAAACAGGGTGGTTGCTGCAGACCCCATACTGATATTGCCGATCTCACCGATGGCATCTTTCTCCGTATCAGTGAGTAATGCCTCCTCCGCACTGACCGCTCCGGTATTCTCATAGGCAACCGACTCCGAATCCTGAGGCCCTGGCGCACTGACAGCGGCTTCTGTCTGCAGTCCGTCTGCCGCGTCGGCCGAACCGTCGGACATTCCGTTCAGCAAAGCATTTATCTCGTCCTGTGATAACATTCCACCATCCACTTATCTATTCCTCCTCTTCCAGAACCGATGTAACCTGTACAGCATATTTTTCTTTGCTGGAACCGGGTACTGCGGTAAATTTTTTGATATTTCCGACATAAACAGTCAGGTCTCCATTTATTTCGGAATCCAATCGGATGATATCTCCCAGCTGGAGATTCATAAAATCGTTCACAGATATACTGCTTGTTCCGAGCAGTGCCCGGATCGGCACACTCACCCTCTTCACCAGAGATTCCAGATGTTCCTCGTAATCTTCATCACTCGCCTCATGGATCGTCGAATACCAGAACTTGGTATTCAGATTATCCATAATATCTTCCAGGGTGAAATAGGGCAGACATACGTTCATCATACCTTCCACTTCACCAATTTTAATATTCAGCGTGATGATCGCTATCATATCGCTGGGGGCAATGATCTGGGCAAACTGTGGATTTGTCTCTATCCTGTCAAGCACCGGATTGATCTCCACCACATTTTTCCAGGGTTCTCTGAGCAACTGCATACAGACAACCAGTATCTTCTCCAGAATCGCCATCTCTATCTCGGAAAAATCCTTTGTCCGTTCCAGGGCAGTTCCCTGTCCGCCTAACATCCTGTCAATGATTACATATCCTATGTTCAAAGACAGTTCCATCAGAATATTTCCGGGCAGCGGGGCAAAGTTTACAATGGATAATATCACCGGGCTGGACAAAGCATTTGAAAATTCCGAAAAAGTCACGGTCTCCGAACTGTTCACCGTAACCTGCACATTCTTCCTTAAGTATACCTGAAGATTTGTGGCAAGTAGCCGGCCATAATGTTCAAAAATAATTTCAAGCGTACGCAGATGTTCTTTGGAGAACTTTACAGGGCGCTTGAAATCATAATCCTTGACCTGTTTTTCCTCTTTATCCTGTATGTCATTTGCATCCAGTTCACCGGTACTGAGAGCTGCCAGAAGATTATCTATCTCCTGTTGCGATAATACCTCACCCATCCGGGTCCACCTCCTTTACCCGGAATATTTAACATCTCTGAAATCCACCTTAAAAATAAAGTCAGATCCAAACATATTCTGAATTCTTTCCAGGATCGCCTGTCTCAGGCCTTCTTCATCTGCCTGTGCCTCTTCCAGGGTATACTCTCCAACCACACTGATGATCTCGCTCTTGATCAGACTCTCTCTCTCTTCGAGACCTGCGCCATATGTTTTATAGTCCTCGTGTTCCGTGTCCATGGAAAGCGTGATCGCGGCCATAATATAATGATCCGCACCATCCTCTCCCGGCTTCAGACGGATGGTCATAGTATCGGCTATATCATAAGATGCAATGTTCTCGATCGGAATCTGAGGCTTGAACGCAGATCCGTCCGCAGAGGACAGTTCCATGTCCATGGCACCTGAAATTCTCGCGATCACATCAGCCGTCGCCTTGTTTGTGCTCGTCACACTGAACAGCATTACCGCCGTCAGAGCGATATTTACAATCAGCAGAGCCAGTATAATAACCGACATTAAATTTTTCTTCATGCTCGTCTCCCACCTTCTTTATTCAAAACTGGATATTTCATTATATATTCTGATTTCTACCCGCCTGTTTTTTGCTCTTCCCTCTTCAGTCGAGTTGTCGGCAATCGGCACATACTCTCCTCTGCCGGAAGTTTTAATGCGTGCCGGATCCAGATTCGTAGTCTCCATCATATAATCAAAAACCGAGAGTGCTCTGGCCGCGCTCAGTTCGTTATTATTCTCATAACGCCTGCTGGACATTGGCACATTGTCCGTATGTCCCTCGATCTCAATCGTACCCGCCGCATACCGCTCCAGAATCAGTCCCACCTTATTCAGGATAGGCTTTGACTCATCCTTCAGTTCGGCACTGCCCGAATTAAATAACAGGGAACCTTTCATTGTAAGCTGCACATACTGAGCCGTTACCTGCATCTCAATATCTCCGGTCAGATTATTTTCCTGCACAGCCTCCTCGATCTTCTCAGACAATTCCTCTGACTGTTTCAGACCTTCCGCCTGCACTTCACTCTGCAGATCATCCATCTCTTCCATCTCCGGCGTGTTCTCCGCCATCTGCCCGACACTGTTTATAAAATCATCCAGTTCCGGCAGCTGACTGACACCGTTCCCTATCATCGTACCATCACCAATGGATGTAGAGCCCGCCGTAAAAATACTGAAGGTCTTGGAAAAGGAAGCCGCAACCAGTTCAAATTTCTGTGCATCCACAGAGGACATGGAGAACAACAGTACGAAGAAACATAGCAGCAGGTTCATCAGATCGGCAAAGGTACTTTGCCACTCCGGTGCGCCCTTTTTCGGCTCATCTGCCTTTCTCTTAGCCATCTGCCTCACCGCCTTCTGATGCTGTTCTGTCCTTAGGAGCTAAGAATGACTTCAGTTTTTCTTCGATAACACGGGGGTTTTCTCCCGCCTGAATCGATAAAAGTCCTTCCACCATAATTTCCTTCATACGGCATTCTTCATCATTATTCATTTTCAGTTTCATTGCAATCGGTGTGCAGATCCAGTTTGCAAGCAGGGAACCGTACAGCGTAGTGATCAGGGCCACGGCCATCTGCGGGCCAATGGAGTTTGGATCAGACATGTTATTCAACATGTTAACCAGCCCGACTAACGTTCCGATCATACCCCAGGCAGGTCCCATGGAACCGACGTCTTCCCAGAAGGTGATTTTTTTCTTATGACGGTCTTCCATGCTCACCAGTTCGGTTTCCATGATCGCTCTCACTAACTCCGGATCCGTACCGTCAACCACCAGAAGAATTCCCTTTCTCAAAAATGCATCATCGATCTCTCCCGCTGCTTCCTCCAGAGACAACAGCCCTTCTTTTCTGGCTACATTGGAAAGATCTATGACCTTCTGGATCATCTCCGGAATATTAAAATTGGGGCGTTTCAGAGCAAGCCCGAAACTTTTAAGTCCCCCTACGAAACTTTCGATCGTATTCCCCGCCAGAATAGCGCAGAATGCACCACCAAAAGTGATCAGCGCGGACTGGAGATCCATGAAATCCCGATAGATCGCAGCAAAACCATTACCTACCACGATCGCCATAATGGTCAGTGAAATACATACCACTAATCCTATGATTGACGCTATATCCATTGCTCTTGCCTTCTTCCCGTTTTTACATCAATCTGCAAAAACACCCTTTCTATACGATTTTACTAAATTTTATCAGAAATGTCTACTTTGAATTACAATAATTTTTATACAATCTTTGCCAGGGTTCAACACAAAACAGGAGATTTGTCGTTTTATGAGCGACAAATCCCCTTTATTAACCATATTTTCTGAATTGCTCTGAAAAAAATACTAACGTTTCAGATTAACCAGTTCCTCCAACATCGTATCGGACACCGTAATAATACGGCTGTTCGCCTGGAAGCCACGCTGGGTTACGATCATACCGGTCAGCTCGCCGGAAAGATCCACGTTGGACATTTCCAGCTCGCCCGGCGTCATATAACCGCCGTCCGATGTGATATCTACGCCGATCCCGTCAAAGTCGCCGGAGTTCTGCGTCGCTATGTACAGGTTATCGCCCTCTTTCTGCAAACCGGACGGGTTTGCAAACCTCGCCGATGCGATCTGGCCGAGAAGCTTGCTCTGTCCGTTGTCATAGCTCGCATAGATCTTGCCGTCCTGCTGGATCTGCAGGCCAGACATCTTACCTACCATACGGCCGCCGCCCAGATTATCCAGACTGCCGTTGGTTGCGGAAGCGGTGGATACCTTTTCATTACCGACGTTTGACAGGGTGGAGAAGTCAATGGTAATGTTCCGGAAGCTGGCTGCGTCTAACGTTGCGCCTGCTGCATCTGCCACGCCCTGATCGCCGAAAGAAAGGATGGATGTTTTTGTTCCGGCACTGCCGTTTATCCCTACAAACGCACCACCGTCTTTATCAAAATCAATCACGCAGCCATCCACCACTTTACCGTTAAATGTAATATCCCTCTGGTCTCCTGCTCCGGGCGTCATAGCCGCGGTCACACCCTGGGCAGTCAGAATATCCGCCAGATTCTGGCCGACACTGAGTATCTGCCCCGCATACGGCGCTGCCGCCCCGGTTGCATCATCCGGAACAGCATAGGTCATATTCCGGAAGTCTTTACTGTCGTATCCCAATATCTGAGCCACCTCTTCCCAGGCTTCCGCTTCCGTAGGCTGCGTCGTTGCTTCCGTTGGTGGAGTATTATTATCAGAATATTTTTTAGCTGTAATATTGCCATTTGTGATCGTATATACGGTATGACTTCCGTCCGTGGCATCCGGCTGTGTTTCAAGAAGAAACGTGCCAGCAGTAGGCGATGTCAGCTGATATCCCGTCGGTATCGACTTCTTTTCAGCCTCCACCAAAGATGTCTGCATCGCTGTCATCTTCGCCCCCGCTGTAGCCGTCACATCCTTCCCTGTCGCATCCAACAGCTTCACGAGTTCGCAGGAGTAGGAGTTTACATTATCGTTGCTGCTTCCCACCCTCTTGATCGCCAGCTTCGCCGTATAACTGTAGCCCCTCGCATCATAGAAGTTGAGGTTCATCAGCTTACCGTCCGCAGAATTCACCTCCGGGCTCTCCGCGTCCACGATACCGGACACATAAGCCTGGGTGGTCGCCTCCGGCGGATAGGTCATATTCGCCGCGTTCATGATCTGCAGGGCGGATACGGTATCCGGTTTGATCGCTCCTGTCTCCGGATCCGGCTGCCAGCCCATCACCTTGTAACCGTTGGAGGACATTACCAGGTTGCCGGCTGCGTCCACCTTGAAGGAACCGTCCCTTGTAAACATATTGTCTCTGCCGTTGTTGACGATGAAAAAGGCATCGCCTGTGATACGGATATCGAACGGGTTGTTGGTGGTTTCCGCGGAACCGGGCAGTGTGATATTCGTGTTGATGGATGCCATCTTAACACCCAAACCTACCTGTTTCGGGTTAACACCGCCGATACCGGTGTTAGCATTCGGCCCCGACGCGTTGCTGGAATTCTGATATAATAATTCAGAAAACAGGGCTGCCTGCGCCTTATAGCCCACCGTATTTACGTTTGCGATATTGTTACCGATCACGTCCATTCTCGTCTGATGTGTTTTCAGTCCTGCTACGCCTGAATACATTGCTCTGTTCATAAATCAATTTACCTCCTGTGAAATTGTGAGTTTCGTCAGACGGCATTTTGCCGCAAACTGAAATCTGTGAAACTCTCTCAAACAGGGCTCCGTCTGTTCCCTCTGTCATTCAGGAACAACCATAGCTTCCACTAAGGTCCAGCTATATTATATGATCACGGCCCCGTCAATATTTGTAAAAATGTTTTCCTGTGCTTCACTCTGTTCCATGGCAGTCACCACAGTGCTGCTCGGTACGTTGACAATAAAAGCTAACGAATCTACTAACACCAGCGAATCTTTTATGCCTTTCGCCTGGGCTTTCTTCGTCCCCTCGTTCAGTCTCTCCATCTGCCCGTCAGTCAGTTCAATATTTCTCGTGTTCAACCTGTTGGACGCATGCTTGGAAAATCTGACTTCTTTTTCTGCCCCTGACGCCTGTTCTAAAATATCCTGAAAGGACAGGCTGCCCTCCTGCCTGACAGCAGGTGTTCTGAGGTTCTGATTTAAGTATTCGTTCTGTACCTGCTCCAGAGAGTGAAAACTGTTTCTCTGTATCTTCATATGATTCACCAGCTTCCCTGCTTCTTACGATTGCACTTCCCTGTTTTATTCTGTTTTTTCCGTTTCCTCCGGCTTTGTCTCCCCTTCGGTCTCTTCTTCCGTTTCGCCCTCGTGAATCTTTTTCAGTTCTTCGATCCGATCATGCAGTTTTTTGATCTTGTCAGCGTTTTCTTTCGCCACAAAAGTCTTCTCATAGTCAGACATCTTGTCATATTCATTATAAACGCTTTCCACATCCTCAGCATCATCGTATGTAAGATTCTCATATGCCGGAAGCCTGTTGAGTTTTACAGACCACTCATATACCTTGTCAAAAGCTTCCATATATTCCGTATCCACAATATCATGCAGATCGTCCATGGAATAGGTGGAACCGTTGATGGAAAGATATGCCTGGCCACCCTCGTAGGTAACATAATCGACCTTTCCCTGTATTGTAGTTGTCTTTCCTGATTCACTCGTTGTATTGAGTACCACTGTCTTGCCTACCAGTGCGGATGCTCTCGACAGGTCAAAGGAAGCACTCATATTGTTCATTGCTTCCAGTTCCGAGAAAGTCGCATACTGGGATATCCACTCTGTGTTGGATGTAGGCTCAAGCGGATCCTGATTCTGTACTTCCGCCACCAGCAGCTGCAAAAAGGTATCTTTACTGTATCCGGCTTTTTTTGCTTTTGATTTCGCCAGTGAAGACTGGGATTCTGTTTCCTGTATTTTACCGTCTTTTACCGGCGCCACTAAATTAGCAGCCATATTTTTTCCCCTTTCCTGTTTTGTTCGGTTCTCTCACGCTTTATGCAGTATCTTTGCCGTACTTTCTATCTTCTGCATGGATGCCATGTCTGGCGTTTCTATGCCATATAATTTACCGTACTGCCACTTGACTGCATCATCTGCGCTGTCAGTTTCTCCTCCTCGGTGAGATCTTCCTCTTCCTCAGGATTCAGATCATTCAGGTTCAAGTTTCTGTTTCCCTTTTTCCCCCGTTTTCCCTGATCTGTAGGGGTCTCATCTCCACTCGGATTTCTGTCCAGAGAATACTGTGCAATAGTTACTTCCACCGCTTCCACTTTGACGCCCTGCTGCTCTAGATTTTCCTTCAGTTCCATAACCTGACTTTCCAGCGCAGCCTTTACCGACTCATTCTGAGCAATAAACTGTGCCGTTACAGCGCCTTCTCTGTTCGTGATCTGGATATGTAAGGTTCCTAACGATTCCGGATGAAGCTGCATCTCCAGACTGGTCATCTCCGGTTTCACGGCCACTTTCATGTAATCCATGATCTGATCCATGATCTCCTGGGTATCTGCCATGGAAAAAGCACTTTTTGTCTCCGTCGCCTGTACTTCAGTACCTGCTTCCGCATTCTGTGTCTGATAGTTGTTGCCCATAAAGGGGCTCTCACTGTCTTTTCCGTCGCTCTCCTGCTTATGCATTTCCTTTGATGGTATATTTTCCGTTCTGGCATTTTCCGTCAGTTCCGGCTTCGGAACATTCACTTTTACAACATCCTCCGGCTTTTCATTCTCCGTAAGGTTCTGTCTGCCTGTCACTTCCACCTGTACCTCAGGCTCCTTTTCCAATGGATTCTGTGCAGCCGACAATGCTTCTCTCAATTCCTCCGGACTCATACCGGTCTCTTCCTGCAGCTGATCTGTAAGTTCTTCCAGTGCGGTAAGCGCCTCTGCCACAGAATTGTAAAAAGCTTCGTCTGTCAGAAGTGACATATCATCCGCACCTTCTGTGAGATGCACCATCAGATCTTTTACATTCTTCGGATCCAGCAATGACACATCTGTCATTCCGAGCTCATCCATGGCTTCCTTAAGCATCTCCTGGGATATTCCCATCTGTGCTGCCAGTATAGCCGCCATTTCGCCGCCGGCTCTCTCCAGAACTTCTGTGTCCTCCACCATATCCTCCGGGGAATCTTTTGTCTCTTCGGTTTCTTTCTGTGTTTCCGTCCTCTCCGTACCGGCTTTTTCTTCCGTTCTGCCGCTCTCCGCCGCCGGCTTATTCGAATCGGTTTCCTCCGTCTTCTTCTCTGCCGGCTTTACCGTCTCCGCTTTTTTTCCGGGATCGGTATCCTGTCTGCCCGCCTCCGTAGTCTGTTTTAAGACCGTATCAAAATTTCCTTTTGTGGAAGCCGACACCTGCTTTGTTCCTTTTGTTGATAAGATATTCTGTGCCGCCGAATTCTTATCAAGTACGGGCATGTTTGTCACATTTTCACCTCCTTCTTTGATTGTCAATGTTCTTTATTAAAATCACCTTCTCTCTTCGTCTTCACGCAGAGAGAAGATAATTTCCACATATTATATCGGATATTTCTGTCCTTTTCTTAATGGTATCAGGAATAAATCATCCCGGATCCATCATCTTGGTCAGTCTTGCCGCATTCTCCTCATTCATCTGTTCCAGAATCTTTGCCCTGTCATCCGCGGACATGGCGCCCAGTATTTTGGCCACAAGATCCAGATCGCTGGTCATCGTGTCAAACACCGCGGCCGCCTCCTTGGCTTTCATGGACGAATAGGTGGCCACATAATCAGAAAGTTCTTTATTCGCCGCTGTCTCCTGAATCGTCTGTTGATACAGATATTCCGCCATTGCGGGATCCATGGCCTCATAGTACTTCTGGTATTCTTCCACACCGGGACCCTTTTCCGCATAGACAACTTCTTCATAAAACTGATCTTTCAATCGTTCAAACTCCAGCTGATCATCCTCAAAATTTTTCAGCCGGCTGTTCTCCTCCTTCAGATCGCTGATTTCACTGGCATAAGCCAGATTCTGTTCCTGTGCGGCCTGCAGTTCCTGTTCTAACTGTTTGATCTGATCCACCGCATCCTTCACATCAGAGTAGGCACTGTATTCATCTTCTTCCTCCTCCGGACGGCGTTCACCGGGCAGGATCTTATTGACCACCGGCACATTCTTCAAAAGGGGCTTAAGCACATTACTGCCCACGCCGCCTACATCCAGCTTTATGAGAACACACAGGATCGCGATCCAGACTGCCACAATAAGAGCAGTCACCAAAAACACCGGGAGCCCACCCGGTTCACCATCCAGTTCTTCCTCCTGTTCGGAAATCTCCCTGGCCTTCTGTTTTGCCTCTTTTCTCTGCGCCTTCTGTTCTGCTTTCAGCCGCTTTTTCTCTTCCTTTAACCGCTGACGTTCCGACTCTCTGTCCTGCAACTCTTCTGTCAGCTGTTCTTCTTCCTTCTCTCTTCCTGCCATATACCAATCCTCACGCTCTGTTCGCTAGTCTCCATGTAAGACAACACAGATCATTTCAGGAGAAAACATTACACTCTCCCCATACAGCGCCATCCGTCGGTTCTGTTCCTTCCTCGCGCCCACGGCGACCGTAGACATAACTCACCAGCTCATCCACTTCCTTACTCTCTTCTTTTGCCAGTTCTTCCTTAAACTCTTCAAAAGCAGCTTCCTTCAACTGCTCATGGGTCCTGCGCTCTATCCTGTATTCCTGTAAAACCAGCCTGGCCCTCTCCAAAGCTTCCTCCGCCCGCTTCACACGTATTTTCTGGTCTCTGATCTCTTCCGCGATATAATGTAATGCCGCTTCGTTTTCCTGAAGCTTCAATGGATCAAGTATTGTCTGGCGCAGCAGAGCGCCTTCCGCCAGATACTGGATTCTGCGTTGATACAGACGCTGTAATCGTTCTTCCTCTGTCCGAAGGGCAGCGTTTGCCATGCTGAAGGCAGCTTTCGCCTGCTCCTCCATTTTTTCCTTGATATTCAGAACGCTCTGCATTTTATATACGAATTTGGCCATATTCCGCTCTCCATGGGACTGTGCAATTTCCTATGAAACAAAAATAGCACCGAGCGCCTCCACAGTCTCCTCAAAACCGGTTTTTGTTTCCACATCCTGCATTAAAAATTCGTTCACCTGTCCGATCTTGGAAATCGCATAGTCGATATCCGGATTACTGCCCGCCTTGTAGGCGCCGATATTGATCAGATCCTCGGCCTCCTGATAGGTAGCAAGCACATTTTTCAGTTTCCCCGCCATAGCCTTATGCTCTCTGGTGGCAATGGAACTCATACATCTGGAAATACTCTGCAGCACATCGATGGCAGGGTAATGATTTTTATGGGCAAGCTTCCTGTTTAACATGATATGTCCGTCCAGAATACTTCTGGCCGTATCAGTGATAGGCTCATTAAAATCATCCCCATCCACTAACACCGTATAAAGTCCTGTGATGGAACCTTTATCGTTGCGTCCTGCTCTCTCCAGCAATTTCGGCATCTCCGCATACACGCTGGGGGGATATCCTCTGGATACCGGCGGTTCCCCGCTGGCAAGCCCGATCTCCCGCTGGGCCATGGAAAAACGGGTCAGAGAATCCATCATCAGTAGCACATCCTTTCCCTGATCCCTGAAATATTCTGCGATAGCTGTTGCTGTCTTTGCCGCTTTGTTTCTCTCAAGCGCCGGCTTATCTGAGGTGGACACCACCACCACAGACCGTGCCATCCCCTCAGGTCCCAGGTCTCTCTCTATAAATTCGCGCACCTCTCTGCCACGCTCCCCGATCAGGGCAATGACATTGATCTGCGCTGTCGTATTCCTTGCAAACATTCCCATCAGTGTGGATTTTCCCACACCGGAACCGGCAAAAATCCCGATTCTCTGGCCTTTTCCCACTGTCAGAAGACCATCCACTGCCTTCACACCCAAGGGGAGCACTTCATCGATGATCTCCCTCGCAAGGGGATCCGGCGGGGCTGCCTCCACAGGATATCTGGCACCGACCTCGAAAACCGAACCATCCACCGGTCTTCCCAGTCCGTCCAACGTCCTTCCCAGGATATCATCAGTAATCTCCACCATCAACGGCATATCTGTGTTTTCCACAACACTGCCGGAACCGATGCCGTCTGTTACCTCATAGGGCATCAGCTGTGTCATCCCCCCTTTAAAACCCACCACTTCTGCCATAATGGGTTTTCCTGCATCCTGTCCTCCCGCAGGAAATATCCTGCAGATATCTCCAAGCTTCGCGTCCGGTCCTGCCGACTCAATCGTCAGCCCGATGACATTCACCACTTTCCCCATCTTTTTAAACAGTGGTTCCTCAATACATTTTTCATATTTTTTCAAGTGAGTGAGCATCGATCTCTCCAAATCTTCCTCCCGCTACTCTTTCTGATACGCAAGCATATGAATCCTGTTTTTTAATTCCTGCAGTTCCACATCGATACTACAGTCAAAAAGACCGCCGCCGGTCTCAATGATTCCCTCCCCCCGCTTCATCGTAACATCCGCCACAAGATCCATTCTGACCCCTGGCATTCCTGTGAGAAGTGCGTCCTTACGGGTATTGATATATTCATAATCTGTCTGAGAAACCCTGACAATAAACTCTCTGCCGCTGTCGATCCGGTGTAACGTTGTGTCCAGCAGATGAAAAATAATTTCTTTCTGATCTTTTAATCCCGCCTTGAAAACATGGTCATAGATCTCAGTCAGCTCCTCTATCACCATAGGTTCCATCTCCTGCAGTTTCTCTTCGTATTCAAGGCGAAGCTTATCCCGCACCGCCTCTGTTTCCTCTATCGCTTTGTTTGTTCTCTGTTCCGCTTTTTCCACTTCCAGAAGAGCCTCTTCATGTCCCCTGGCAAAGCCCTCAGTATAACCTGCCTGCCTGCCTTCTTCTGCCGCCTGTGCTCTGATCGCAGCCACCTCCTGCTCGGCAGCTGCCTTCATCTGCTCTATTTCCACTCTGGCAGCTTCTAACAGTTCCTCCGGAGAAGGACCTTCATACACAGGTTTTTCCCGGTAGATATTGCCGGACTCCTCCCCAAAAAGGGCCTTCCCCGTCTCCTCATCCATCTCTTCGAACTCCGCCGGCTGAAATCCTTCCGGTGAAGCCGCAAAAGACTGAGATGGAAGACTGTTTTCTGCAGGCCGCCATCCAAGGCGTTTCGCAGCATTTTCATTGGGGTCTATAATTTTTGCTTCTCCCTCCCGGAAGTTTACAAAGCCTGACTTTAATAAATTAGACAATGACCTCGTCCCCTCCGCCTCTGGAGATCACGATCTCTCCGGAGTCTTCCAATTTTCTGATAATATTTACGATCTTCTGCTGCGCTTCTTCCACGTCTTTCATTCTTACAGGTCCCATAAACTCCATGTCTTCCTGAATCATAGATGCCAGACGCTTGGAAAGGTTGTTGAAGATAGTATTCTTCACTTCCTCGTTGGAACTCTTTAAGGAAACTGCCAGATCGTTGTTGTCCACATCCCTGAGCACACGCTGGATCGATCTGTCGTCCAGCAGCAGAATATCCTCGAATACAAACATCTTCTTTCGGATCTCGTCCGCCAGCTCCGGCTCCTCGATCTCCAACGTCTCCATGATATGTTTCTCTGTTCCCCTGTCTACCGTATTCAAAATATCCACTACGGCGTCTACGCCGCCGACAATGGTGAAATCCTGATTGACAAGAGCTGCCAGCTTTGATTCCAGAATATTCTCCACCTCCTTGATAATATCCGGGCTGGTTCTGTCCATCACCGCAATACGCTTCGCCACATCCGCCTGTTTATCCGGTGGAAGGGCCGAAACGATCAAAGCCGCCTGCCCCGGTGACAGATAAGATAGAATAAGCGCTATCGTCTGAGGATGCTCATCCTGAATAAAGTTGAGCAGCTGAGAAGCATCTGTCTTTCTGACAAATTCAAAAGGTTTCACCTGCAAAGATGCCGTCAGTTTGCTGATTACATCCACCGCCTTATCCTCGCCAAGAGCTTTCTCCAGCACTTCCTTGGCATATCCGATACCTCCCTCAGCAATATACTGGGAAGCAAGACAGAGGCTGTAAAACTCGTTTGTGACATCCTCCTTGAGTTTGGCTGTAATACTTCTTGTGTTGGCTATCTCCAGTGTCAACTCTTCTATCTCTTCCTCCTTCAGATGTTTAAATATCTGGGAGGACATCTCAGGTCCAAGAGAAATCAGAAGAACCGCTGCCTTCTGTAACCCTCCCAGATCCTCAATGCTCATTTCCCCTACATTCGCCATGGTATATTACCCCCATTCTTCATTCAGCCAGTTACGCAGCAGATTTGCCGCCGCTTCCGGATTTTCCTGTATAAATTTCTCCAGGATAAGGCGTTCCTCCGATTTCGGCTCCACACCGAATTCCTCCACCACTTCATCCGGCGCAGACTGCAGCAGCTCATCCACAGGCAACGGTTCCTCCGGTTCCTCCGGCACTCTCTCCCGCATCATGCTCCGCAGAATCACAAACGCAAGCAATCCAAGGATCAGCAGGATCAGCACAAAGGCGATCACATCCGTACCTTTAACATCCAGTCCCTCTTTATCAATAAACCAGTTTTCCTCATAGGCGACAATGGAAATATTCTCCGCCGGAATACCGGTGGACATGGCAACGACACTGATCCAGTCCGCATCATTCTCGATCCTTCTTCTGCCGCTGTTCTGCGCCTTATATTCTTCCCAGCTGATACCGTCCAGAAGTCCCTGGCTTCTGACAATCTCCTCCTTCACGATCACATAATCTATGGCTGTGATACCCGCTGAAGAATTCTGATAATCGATGATGCCGCCTACGGTGTTGGACGTGGTGATCCGCTCGCTCGGTACGTATCTGTAGTCCTCCTCCGATGTGGATGTACTCTGGTTTCCATCCGTATCAAGCACATAGGTAGCAGGCTCATCATTGGAATCCGTTCCCGGAATATCACCGCCTCCTGCCGTGGAGTCCGTATTATAGATATGCGCCTCTGCAAGCAGTCCCTGGGTGGAATTTTCCGGCGCATAATAATTGTGATCCACAACGTTGGTGTCCGAAAAATCGATCATCAGATTAACTGCCGCTTCAATGGAATCAAAGTTGTTGGTTCCCTTCAGGGCATTCTTTATTTTCATACCCACCGCTTCCTCCGATTCCCGTTTGATCACCATCGGAGAATTGGAAGTCCCTGAAATATAGAAATTATCGTCACCAGAAAAAAGCATCATGCCGGTGCTGTCAATGATAGTAATATTGTCTGTCGTACTGTTTCCCAGTGCAGTCGCCACTGCCCTGGCCAGAAAAGCCGCATTATCAGTGGAAAACTCCCCGTCGATCGTCAGCACGATAGAAGCGGATGATTCCTGTTCCGCAGCGATCAGCCTGCCGTCTTCCTCCGGCACATGGAGCACTACCGTAGCCTCTTTAATTGCGCTGAACATGCCAATAAAATCATGCTCCAGTTCATCCTGCAGCATTTTGACATAGCGTTTCTGCTTATCCGCTTCGGTTACGCCAAGACCGCCCTCTGTCACATTATCAATGGTGTATCTGTCGGATACGATACTGTTGGAAGCCAGTAAAAGATTGGCATTCCCCAGCTGAGAAGTAGCCACCTCCACCCGGAGCCCGTCATCTGATATTCGATATGTATAACCACCCTCATCATCCAGGATCTGTTTGATCTGGGCGCCCTCGTTCGCCGTCTCACACTCTTTTAAAAGAGTATATTGTGGTTTGGAAAGAATGGATATCACAACCACCAAAACAAGGATAATAGCAGCAGCAATACATACGATCATGGTACGCTGCTTAATTTTCAGACTTTTCCACCAGTCCACAATCTTTTTTATTAATTCTTTTATTTTTTCCTGCATCTGGACATTTCTCCCACTTGTACTTTATCTTTCCTGCTGTCTGGACTTTCGGGCAGCAAAAAGGGGCAGTGCTCAAATCTGCATCTGCATAATCTCTCTGTAAGCCTCAAGCAGTCTGTCTCTGATGGCTGTGGTATAATTTAATGCCTGGGAAGCTTTGCTCAGCGCAATCGTCAGATCGTGCGGATTATCCACTTCTCCCATCGCCCATTTCAGTTCCATATCTTCCTTATCCGACTGATAGGCATTGGTAAGATTAAAATTCTTTATCGCCGTATCCAACAGGGAGTCAAATCCTCCCCTTTCTTCCTCTGTTTTGATCGGATTTGTGATCGTCGAAGTGGCTTTTTTTGCCACATCCACCAGATCAGCAGAGTTCACACTGAACAAAGATGTAATATCCATTTGCGTTGTCGCTTCCTTTCCTGCTCTTATCGGTCATTCAACTGTCAGGCCTGACCTATTGTAAGACCTCTCTGCGCCATGCTCTTGCTGGCTTCAAAAGCCGTAGCATTGACCTCATATCCACGGCTGGCATCGATCAGATTAACAAACTCCGTGACAGCATCCACATTCGGATACATCACGTAACCGTTCTCATCCGCATCGGGATGGGCCGGATCATAAACCATTTTCATTTCCGTCCATTCATCCTCATAGACTCCCGTCACCTTTACACCGGTACCGGAGTATTTATCCCGCTTGGCATCCAGAACATGGGCGAACGGTGTCTTATTGCTACGTTCTTCAAAAACCACCACTTTTCTGCGGTAAGGTGTCCCGTCCTCCGTTCTCGTCGTATTCATATTCGCCAGATTTTCCGAAATGATATCCATGCGGTAACGTTCCGCAGTCATCCCGGTGGCGCTGATATCAAAAGCCGTAAAAAGTCCCATAGTATACTCCTTATCTCTGCCTGGCAGTATATTTTATCTGCTTCTATTTTGTCACGGTCCTCAGATCATTAAATTCCGCTGTAATCGCCGTCGTCAAGCCATTATAATAAATCTGGTTTTCTGCCAGATACACATTTTCCACATCCACATCCACGTTATTTTCATCTTTCCGGTAAGAGTAGCCGGCATAATCTATGTAAGATTTCGGTTTCAGATCCTCATTTGTCAAAGAGGCAACCTTTTCATCCGTAGTCATATAGCGGAATTCATTTAACGCCTGCTTTAACTGGGCCTTAAAATCCACATCTTCCCGTTTATACTTCGGCGTATTTACATTTGCCAGGTTATTATTAATACAGTCATTTCTGATCCAGGCAGCATCCGCCGCCTTATCCAACACCTTCATGTAGTCGTAAATGTTGGTGTTTAACAGAGTGCTCATCGCATTCTCCTTCCTGTGTATAAAACTTCTCACTTTTTCACATATATTATTATACGGGAATCCCCGAAAAAAACAAGTGCTTTTTCAAATACAATACATTTTCCTGCCACGGTTTTTTATGGAAAAAAAAGCAAAAGGAATCTATCTCTGCCAATAAATTCCTTTTTTCTCTCCTGTCAATCCGTGACCATTTATCCTTTTTTCATGCGAGGCCTGCCTGTAAATCACCTGTTATCCATCCGGGTCTTCAAAGACGCTATCTCTTCATAGATCGCATCATTCAGCACTTTAATGGAAGTTCCTTTCATGCCGGAAGAACGTGACTCAATGACACCTGCACTCTCAAATTTCCGCAGGGCATTGACAATCACGGAACGGGTGATGCCCACTCTGTCAGCGATCTTGCTTGCTACAAGGATTCCCTCTCTGCCGTTTAATTCATCAAAAATGCAGATGATCGCCTCCATTTCCGAATAGGAAAGTGTACTGACGGCTGATTTTACAACAGCAAGCTTCCTGCTCTCTGCTGCCGTCTCCTCACTGACCGCCCGAAGCATCTCCAGTCCCACCACGGTGCTTCCATATTCACACAGAATAATGTCATCTATATCATATGTCTCATCCTCTTTGTAAATGAACAGCGTTCCCAGTCTTTCACCGGCTATCTCAATGGGGGAAATTAACGCTTCATACTTTTTGGCCGTCTGCTCTTCAAAGCCAAGAGTCTCCAGATTTACATTTTCCTTTGTGGAAAGAACTCCAAGCAGCCTCTCGTTTAACATACTGTCCACAAATTTCCCCACATTGTCGGAGAGCAGCACATCAAGGGGCCTTATCCCCGACAACTCCCCTACTCCCAGCACTTTCCCCTTTCTGCTGATCACGAGGACATTGGAATTCAAAATGTCCTTCATTACCCTGCAGATATCGTTGAAAACCACCTTGCTGGAATTATTGTTGTGCAATAATTTTCCTATTTTTCTCGTCTTATCCAATAACTGTACACTGCTGCCCACAAATTACCTCTACAATCCGTTTACCACATCACTATTTCAACAAAATATTCCTTATTTTATCATATTATTCTCTATAATGCAAATATTTTCCGACTTATTCCACAAATCCCCTCTGATTATTCCTCTGATTGCTGATGCGCCGGTTTATCTGCCACATTTCCACAGCCCTCCCCGGAGCAGACCAGTTTATTTCCCTTCTCTACCATCATACTGCCGCATTTTTCGCACAGTACTCCCGAAGGTTTCTGCCACACCATAAAGTCACACTCCGGATTATTGATGCAGCCATAATATTTTCGTCCTTTTCTGGTCTTTTTCATCACGATATCCCCACCGCACTCAGGGCAGGCGACACCGATCTTCTCAAAATAGGGCTTTGTATTTTTGCAGTCCGGAAAACCGGGACATGCAAGGAATCTGCCATGAGGGCCGTATTTGATGACCATCTGTCTGCCACATATATCACAGTATTCTTCCGACAGTTCGTCCTTTATTTCCACTTCCTCCAGCTGTTTCTCAGCCTTTTTCACCGCTTCGTCCAGATCCGGGTAGAAATTCCTGATAATAGTCTTCCAGTCCACATCTCCCAGCTCAACGCCATCAAGCAGCGTCTCCATATTAGCCGTGAAATTTACATCAACGATGGTCGGGAAGGCTTCCCGCATCATCTTATCCACCACTTCACCGATCTCCGTCACATAGATATTTTTGTTCTCCTTTACAATATATCTTCTGGCAAGCAGTGTTGTGAGTGTCGGCGCATAGGTACTGGGTCTGCCTATTCCCTGCTCCTCCAGCGCCCTGACCACCGAGGCTTCCGTATAATGTGCCGGCGGCTGAGTAAAGTGCTGTTTATACTGAAGTTCCTTTAAGGCAAGTTTGGTCCCCCTGTCCAGATTCCCGGAAATCACCGCAGTCTCTTCCCTGTCCTCCTCCCGGGTATACACGCTTAAGAATCCGTCAAACTTTAATTTGCTGGCCGAAACACTGAAACGTTCTCCGGCGGCATCGATCTTCACCGAAGTCGTCTCATATATGGCGCCATTCATACGGCTCGCTGTAAAACGTTTCCAGATCAGCTGATACAGACGGAACTGATCCCTGCTCAGAGAATCTTTCAGATCCGCAGGTGTTCTTGCAATATCCGTAGGGCGGATCGCCTCATGGGCATCCTGAATTTTGCGCCCGCTCTTTTTTTCCTGCACTTGCTTCGCCATATAGGCTGTACCATAATTCTCCTCAATGTATTTTGCCGCAGCTAACGAAGCCTCCTCTGAAACTCTCGTGGAGTCAGTACGCAGGTAAGTGATCACACCCACTGTACCGTTTCCTTTGATATCCACACCCTCGTACAACTGCTGCGCAATGCGCATGGTCTTCTGGGTGGAAAAATTTAACACTTTGCTGGCCTCCTGCTGTAATGTGGAGGTTGTAAAAGGAAGAGGCGCTTTCTTTGTCCTTTCTCCGGATTTTTTATCCGTGATCTTCCAGTCTGCATTTTCAAGATTTTTCAGAATATCCTGAAGCTGTTTCTCATTCTTTATAATGGCCTTTTTTTCTCCACAGCCATGATACTTTGCAAGGAGCGGTTTCTTTTCCCCGGCTATATCCAATACCGCATCCAGGCTCCAGTACTCTTCCGGTACAAAGGCATTGATTTCCTCTTCTCTCTCACAGATGATCCGAAGCGCCGCCGACTGTACCCTTCCAGCCGAAAGTCCTCTCTTTACTTTGGCCCAGAGCACCGGGGAAATGCGGTAACCCACCATACGGTCAAGCACACGCCTCACCTGCTGGGCATCCACCAAATTCATATCTATCTCACGGGGATTCTTTATTGCTTCCTTCACCGCGGTTTTTGTGATCTCGTTAAAAGTGATACGGTATACCTTTTTTCCTTCCAGTTTCAACGCGTAGTATAAATGCCAGGAAATGGCTTCTCCCTCTCTATCCGGGTCAGTTGCCAGATAGATCTTTTCCGCTTTCTTCACTTCTTTCCTCAGAGCTGCCAGGATATCTCCCTTTCCTCTGATCGTAATATATTTCAATTCAAAATCATTCTCCGGTGAAAAACCAAGCTGACTTTTGGGCAGATCACGCACATGCCCGTTGCTGGCCATCACCTCATAGTTTGCTCCTAAGAATTTTTTGATCGTCTTCACTTTCGCGGGAGATTCCACAATCACCAGATATTTCGCCATTTCTACCTCCGTGCGGCAATGTCTGTCCGCATCTTTTTCTGCGGAACGCTCTGCCTGCATTTTTATACGTCAACCGTCAAACACTATACACCACTTTTTTTTAAGTTGCAAGGACTTTTTGACAATATCCCTCCGCAGTCTGCCCTGCAAAACCCTTGATGCACAGTTCCACCAGAATACTCATGACCTCCTGAATCGTCAGGACTCTTCCCATTTGTTTCCAGAGTTCTTCCGCTGTTTTTGGTAAAACTTCCAGATATTGATACACCTGTTTTTCCTGTGGGGAAAGCATACATAACTTAGATACTTTTTTCTTTCCGGATTCACTTTTTGGATTTTTCATACCCGTTTCTTCTATATTATTATATCCCTCTATACCGTACAGCGCTTCCAGAATATCCACCGGGGAGACTGCAACCCCCGCTCCCTGTCTGAAAAGCTGATTGCAGCCCCTGCTCAGGGAATCCGTGATCCTTCCCGGCACAGCAAACACTTCCCGCCCCTGTTCAAGCGCCATATCCACAGTGATAAGAGTCCCGCTTTTCTCTCTCGCCTCCACCACGATCACCACATCAGAAAGGCCGCTGATGATCCGGTTTCTTGGCGGGAAAAGGCTGGCTGCCGGCTTTGTTCCCGGCGGATACTCCGAAAGAATCCCGCCTTGTATTTTGCATCTTTCATAGATGGCGCGGTTGCTCTTTGGATAACAGATATCCACCCCACAGCCCAACACTCCAAAGCTCTCCCCTCCTGCTGCCAGTGCCGCCTCCTGGCTGATTCCGTCGATCCCCATGGCCAGTCCACTGATAATCTGTATGCCCATCTGCGCCAGTTTAGAACCAAACTCCCCGGCCGCATAGGCGCCATACCCGGAACATGCGCGCGCACCGATCAGTGCCACCGCCGGTTTCTCATCTGAGGGCAGGCTTCCCCAATAGTACAGACAAAACGGTGCATCCGGAATCCCCTCAAGCCGTTTCGGATAATCTTTATCTCCCCAACAGGTAAACTTTATTTTCTGCCTGCACAGCATTTCATATTCTTCCAAAATATTCCAGACCTTTTTTGCCGCAAAGATTTTTTCTGCCGCCCCGTCCGCTGCCGCCTGAAGTACTCCCTCAGATGCCCTGTATATTTCTTCCGCACTGCCAAACTCCCGCAGCAGCTTCCGCTTTCTCTTTTTCCCCAGCCCTTTTATATTCATCAGCCAGTACTGATATGGTTTTTCCTGCTCTCTTCTTTCCTGTTCTTCCATCACTGCTTCTCCCTCACCTGTTCCTCCCCCAGTATTTACTGTCTGTCCTGCGGTAACAGGCCGCCTCCGCCAGATGGTGTCTCCTGATCAGTTCCTCTCCCTCCAGATCCGCTATGGTTCTGGCAACTTTTATGATCTTGTGGTATGCTCTGGCACTCAGATTCATGGAAGAAAACATATCCTCCATCATCTGTCGCTCCTCTGCCCCCAGCGGGCAATATTTTCGCACCTGGGCCGGCCCCATATCCGCATTAAAATGAAAACCTGTCCCGGCAAAGCGTCTTTTTTGCATATTCCGCGCTCTCATGATCCTCTTTAATATTTCCGCGCTGCTTTCTCCACCCTTTGCATCGTTCAATTTTGCGATATCCACCTTTTTTGTCTCCGTCACAATATCCATCCGGTCTAACACCGGCCCTGAGATCTTATACAGATAACGGCTCACTTCATGGGGTGAACAGCTGCACTGGTTCCTGTCCGGATAATAGCCGCAGGGGCAAGGATTCATGGCCCCCACGACCAGGCAGGATGCAGGATAGGTGAAGGTGGCGCTGCTTCTGGCGATCTGCACTTCCTTATCCTCCATAGGCTGGCGCAGTATCTCCAGCGTTGCCCTTTTAAACTCTGTCAGTTCGTCCAGGAACAGAACTCCTCTGTGCGCCAGACTTAATACCCCCGGCCGCGGCACCCTGCCGCCCCCTGCCAGAGCATGTTCCGATATAGTATGGTGAGGGTTTAAAAAGGGGCGCCTGCACACCAGAGACTGCTTCTCCTTGAGCAGGCCTGCCACAGAGTAGATCGTGGACACTTCCAGGCTCTCCTCCATGCTCATAGGAGGTAAAATGGAAGGAATCCTCTTTGCGATCATTGTTTTGCCGCTGCCCGGCGGTCCGATCATCAACAGATGGTGAAAGCCTGCCGCCGCGATCTCCGCCGCCCGGCGCGCTCCTTCCTGTCCCTGAATATCTCCAAAATCCGGCTGATTATCCTGCTCACTCAAAAAAAGCTTCTCAAAATCTACCCTCGCCGGCGCGCAGGGCGGCGTCCTGTAATGCTGCAAAAACTCTGCGGCCTCCCGCAGGCAGGTAAGCCCATATACATCGATCCCCTTCACCACTGCCCCCTCGTTCCCGTTTTCTTTCGGCACGATACAGCTCGTAAAGCCTGCGGCTTTCGCCTTTCTCACAATAGGGAGCACCCCTCTCACCGGACGCAGTTCCCCGTTTAATCCCAATTCTCCTATCAGCAGGAAGTGTTCCAGCGCCTCCTTCGGTACGATCTCCATGGAACATAAAACTGCTATCGCCACCGGCAGATCATAGGCCGTCCCTTCCTTGGGAATATCTGCCGGGGAAATATTGACCGTAATCTTTCCTGCAGGCATCACATATCCCGCATTTTTCATGGCTACCCGTACCCGCTCCTTCGCCTCCTTGACCTCGCTGCCCAGATATCCCACCATCTCGAAGCCCGGAAGCCCCTGGGCCGTATCCACCTCCACCTGCACCAGATAGCTGTAGATTCCCCGGATACCTCCTGATATTACCGTACTGTACATATACTGCCTTTCCGCACTCTGTGCCTGTTATGTGCAGTTCTCCGGTATCAGGAAACACAGCATGGCAGCACTCTGTTCGGAATACGCCTCACCTTTCCGAAATATTCTGCGCTGTTTCCCCGTATCACAAATCTGGAAATATAAGAAAAACCCGGACCTCCCTGTGGATCCTCCACAGGGAAAGACTTTAAAACATAAAAAGAATTAACAGATAAACAGATTATAAAAGACAAACCTGAAATTTGCAAGCAAAAAATACTGTGCACTTATTTTTTTTCTAAAAGACCTGTTACCGGAAGGTGGAAAAATAATTCTCCAATTCCCCCAGCTTTTCACTGTACAGCATCAGCTCTTCCTTTATTTTCTCACTGTCTGTTTTCGGTGATGCCTTATAAAGGATCCTGTGCTCCATACTGGCCCAGAGATCCATCTCCATGGTGCGGAACTGCACTTCCACCGGAAATATCTCCATCGCATCCGCACAGTAAACGGGCACACCGATAATCAGATGGTAACTTCTGTAACCATTCTTCTTGGGCGATTTGATGTAGTCCTTCTCCTTGATAAAAACTAACTCTGACTGCCTTGTCAGCAGCTCGACCAGCGTATAGATATCCTCCAGAAACAGACAGATGATTCTGATTCCCGCAATGTCCCGCAGATAATCTTTTGCATTTTTTTCGGAAGCTTCCAGATTTTTCTTTTTTAATTTATTTTCTATACTGTCCTTTGTCTTGATTCTGCTCTGAATCGTATGATAAAGCTGCTCCTCTTCCTTATTATACAGAGAATGACCCAATACCCTGATTCTGATGAGCAGCATGCTCATTGCATCCTCATAAGGGCGGACCAGCCTATAGTATTCGGTATCGTTCATTGGTATTTCATCCTGCTTTTTTCTTTTTTCTCTGCTGCCGCTATGAGCACAGGGAAAACTATTACTTTTTATTTTACTTCCAAAATATGTCTAAGCTGTGATGAAATTATTAAAAATACTTAAAAGATACCGGACTGACTTCTATAGTTCCGCTTTTTCCTCCAACGCCATGCGCAGTTTCTGCAGCGCACGTTTTTCTATACGGCTCACATAACTTCTGGAAATTCCCATCATCTCGCCCACTTCACGCTGGGTCACTTCCTCTCCGGTCCTCAACCCATAGCGGCATGCAATGATCTCTCTCTCCCGTCCATTTAAAACTTTACCAAGAACCCCCCGCAGCCTCTCTACACTTTCCTGATTTTCCAACTGTTCCAGTGCTCCCGGCTGTTCATATTCTATGAGGTCAAGAAGATTTACTTCATTTCCCTCTTTGTCCGTCCCCATGGATTCATAAAGCGATACCTCCCTGGATATTTTTTTATGACCTCTTAACAGCATCAGTATTTCATTTTCGATGCATCTTGCCGCGTAAGTAGCAAGTCTCGTGCCCTTCTCCGGCACATAAGTATTCACCGCTTTGATCAATCCAATAGTGCCGCAGGAAATCATGTCCTCCATATCCTCCGGCGCACCTGCATATTTTTTGAGCACATAAGCGACCAACCGCAGATTCCGCAGTGTCAGAACATCTTTTGCCTCCCGCTTTCCCTCCTCATTGCCGGAATGATACTCCTTTAAATAATATGCCTCCTCCTCTGGTGTTAATGGTTTACTGAATGTTTTCACAAAAAGCCTCCGGAACCGCTTTCTATATCTTATGATTCCATGCTTTTCCAGAGTGCCTGTTCCACGGAAAATCTCTTTGGGGATTTTGAGTTTGGGTTTGTCAGTCAGGTAACGGTACCGGACGCCATAAGGTGCTAACTGACATTGATTCAGCAACGCTCAATGTTTTACAGTAGAAACTCTTCAAATACAATATTGCTGACGTCTATCCCCCGCTTCGTCAGGTAAACTCTATCCTCTGAACAGATTAACAGCCCCTCCTCTTTCAGTTTCTTTAACTCAGCTCCATAAATATTCTCTATCGGCGTCAGAAAATATTCCTGAAATTCCCTTCGCGAGATCCCTGCTGTGAGCCGCAGCCCCAGAAACATGAATTCTTCCATCTGTTCCTGTCTGGTCAGTTCCTGGAAATCCTGATGCAGTGTTCTGTCCGAAGTTTCCTTTTTTTCTTCCGTCGTTATAATTATTTCCTGGCGCTTCTCTGTGGCTGCTTCTTCGTCCTGATCCCGCTGATCCTTCCGGTCTGCTTTATTTTCCCGATCCGCCTGATCTTCCCGACTTTCCGTTTCTTTCAGATCCCTCTGCAGCAGTTTCCGGTAATCCCGCAGATTATCCGGCTTCGCAAAACGGCAGTTTTCCATCAGAGAGGCTGCCCCAAGACCAAATCCCAGATAATCCCCCCGCTTCCAGTATGTGATATTATGACGGCATTCATAACCGGGTAGGGCATAGTTGGAGATCTCGTAGCGGCGGTATCCATTCTTTTCAAGGATCTCCTGCGTCAGTTCATACATCCGGCGCTCCTCTTCCTCTGTCGGCAGGAGATGTCTCCTGTCTGCCCCCTCCTCCCTCCTCCGGGCATCCGCCTCCCCGTACCGCTCATAAAAAAGCGTTCCCTCTTCAATGATAAGGCTGTAGGCGGAAATGTGTTCCGGATGCAGCGCTGTTACCCGCTCCAGCGAATTTACATAACTCTTCATTCTCTGTCCGGGCAATGCGGACATCAGATCCACATTGATATTCCCAAATCCTGCTTTTCTCGCAAATTCCCAGGTTTTCAGAAAATCTTCCCAAGTGTGGATCCGCCCCAGTCTTCGCAGCTCTGCATTCTGTGCGGACTGTAAACCGATACTGAGCCTGCTAAATCCGGCTTCCCTCAGTTTTTTCAGATCCTCTTCCGTGACAGTGCCGGGATTACACTCCAGCGTGATCTCCGCCTTTCTCTGTGCGTCATCCACAAAAAAATGCTTTTTTAGTTTACATAAAATTTTTTCAAGTTGTTCCGGCCGCAGCACTGTAGGAGTTCCACCGCCAAAAAAGACTGTCGTTGCCCGGTAATCCGGGTAACAGGCAGCCTCCTTTTCTATTTCCCTGCACAATAGGTTTACATAATCTTTCTTTTCCTGTTCCGAAGCCGGCGCCGAGAGGAAATCACAGTAGTCACATTTCTTCACACAAAACGGAATATGGACATACAGCGCGATAGGCTTTCTTTTTATTTCTCTCATGGTCAGAACCCTCAGTCCCTCGTATCCAACTTCAGTACACTCATAAAGGCGCTCTGTGGAATCTCCACATTGCCCACCTGGCGCATCCGCTTCTTACCCTCTTTCTGTTTCTCCAGCAGCTTTTTCTTTCTCGTGATATCGCCGCCGTAGCACTTTGCCAGCACGTCTTTACGCATGGCTTTCACGGTCTCCCTGGCGATCACCTTGCCGCCCACCGCCGCCTGGATCGGGATCTCGAACAGATGCCTGGGGATCTCCCCTTTTAATTTCTCGCACATCCGTCTTCCCCTCTCGTAAGCGCTGTCCGCATGCACGATAAAGGAAAGGGCGTCCACCTCTTCCTTGTTGATTAAAATATCCAGCTTCACAAGCTTCGATGTCTCATACCCCTTCAGATCATAGTCGAAGGAAGCATAACCCCTGGAACGGGATTTCAGCGCGTCAAAAAAGTCATAGATGATCTCATTTAAAGGCAGCTCATACTTTAACAGCGCCCTCGTCGTCTCGATATACTCCGTGGCCAGATACCGCCCTCTTCTCTCCTGGCAAAGCTGCATGATGGGGCCGATAAATTCCGTAGTCACCATGATCTCCGCGCTGACGACAGGCTCCTCCATATAATCGATCTCCGAGGGATCCGGCAGATTGGAAGGATTGGTCAGCTCGATCATTTCCCCGTTTGTCTTATAAACTTTATAGATAACGCCTGGCGCTGTTGTCACCAGATCCAGATTGTACTCCCGCTCCAAACGCTCCTGAATGATATCCAGATGCAAAAGCCCCAGGAAACCGCAGCGGAATCCAAATCCAAGAGCCAGGGACGTCTCCGGCTCATAGAACAGGGAAGCATCGTTTAACTGCAGTTTTTCCAGCGCGTCCCGCAGATCCGGATACTTGTTCGTATCCGCCGGATAGACGCCGCAGTACACCATGGGATTTACCTTCTTGTAACCCGGCAACGGTTCTACACAGGGGTTGTCCAGATCCGTGATCGTATCGCCTACCCGCGTATCCTTCACGTTTTTGATGGAAGCCGTCAGATAACCAACCATGCCTGCCTGCAGTTCCTCGCAGGGAATAAACTGCCCGGCGCCGAAATACCCTACTTCCACCACTTCCGCCGAAGCGCCGGTGGCCATCATTTTAATCCGGGTACCCTTTTTCACACTGCCCTCCCGCAGGCGGCAGAACACGATCACCCCCTTATAGGAATCATAGACAGAGTCAAAAATCAAAGCCTTCAACGGCGCATCCGGACTCCCCGCAGGTGCGGGCACTTTCGCCACCACCTGCTCTAACACATCCTCAATGCCTATGCCGTTTTTTGCAGAAATTAGCGGCGCATCCCGGGCTTCCAGCCCGATCACATCCTCGATCTCCTCAATCACATGCTCCGGATCGGCACTGGGCAGATCGATCTTATTGATCACCGGAAACACATCCAAGTCGTGGTCAAGAGCCAGGTACACATTTGCTAACGTCTGGGCCTCGATCCCCTGGGCCGCGTCCACCACCAGAATCGCCCCGTCACAGGCCGCAAGGGCTCTGCTCACCTCATAGTTAAAATCCACATGGCCCGGCGTATCGATCAGATTAAAAATATACTCGTTCCCGTCCTTCGCCCTGTAGACAAGCCGCACGGTCTGGGCCTTGATCGTGATGCCCCGCTCCCTCTCAAGCTCCATATTGTCAAGCACCTGATCCTGCATCTCTCTGTCCGTCAAAAGCCCGGTCTTTTCAATGATCCGGTCCGCCAACGTGGATTTGCCGTGATCGATGTGCGCGATTATACAAAAATTTCTGATTTTACTCTGGTCTGTCTGTGCCATTTTTCCCTCCCGGCCTGTGTCTTACATTCCAAAATACTGATACCATCTGGCAATGATCGTGTCCCTGTTTGCCTTCCTCCAATACACGATAAGTGCTCACGCATTAGTATAGCAAGCTTTTGCGGAATCGGCAAATATTTTTTGCAGATGCGCATAATCAAAAATTGAGGAAACAACATAATTTTAAAAAGGAAAATATACGAAAGACTGCTGGATTGGAAGGAAAAAAGCAACGGAAAAAAAGCAATTTTAATCGAAGGTGACAGACGGATCGGGAAATAAACCATCTGCGAAGCTTTTGGAAAAAATGAATTCAAGCACTTAGTTGCCGACGGCAGATATGAAGGCCATAAAATACACTATGGACTTCATAATGAAAAGACGTTAAACTTATAGCAGTAGATTTCAATATTACTGTATGCCATCATTCACCGGTTAAAACTAAAGGAGCCCCCATGTCCAACGAATACGAATCCTTTAAATTTACTTCCTTAAAACTTAATCTGGAAGACACCGAGCAGCTGTCGCTGATCGGCAGGGCCTTATCCTCGCCGGAGCGCATTCGGATCCTGAAATATCTGTACGACAGTCCGGCCATCATCTCCAAAATTGCCGACCATTTTCATCTCCCTTTGTCCAGCGCGGCACACCACGTGCATATGTTGGAAAAAGCAGGGCTTATTTCCATCTGTGATATTCCGACTTCCAGAGGTTCTCAGAAAAACTGTATTCTCGTCCTCAACTCCATTCTGCTAAACTTCTATACCGAAAATCCGGAGCGGGAGATCAGCCTTCTGTTTCAGCAGTCCATGCCCATCGGCAATTATTTTGACTATCAGGTGAGCGCCCCCTGCGGTATGATCTCCGGGGATGTCCATCTGGTTCCCACTGACGAGACCTCCGCTTTCTGTGTGCCAGGCCGCATTCATGCGCAGTTGATCTGGATATCTTCCGGGTATCTGGAATACCGTTTCTCCAATCAGTGTTTTATCGGCGGCAGCGTAAGCCATATTGTATTTTCTCTGGAATTATGCTCCGAATTTCCGGGCAACAGAAATGACTGGCCCTCCGATATCACCGTATGGCTCAACGACAAAGAGATCGGCACGATCCACAGCCCCGGGGACTATGGGGACAGGCACGGCCGCCTGACACCTCTCTGGTGGGACGACCTGAACACGCAGTACGGCGACCTCTGGTGGATCAAAGTGACGGAGGAAGGCTGTTTTATCAATGAAAAACAGGTGTCCGCCGAAAACATGGCTACGCTCCGGCTCTCCTGTACCGATTCCATCAAACTCAGGATCGGCGTAAAACCGGACGCACAGTACTGCGGCGGCCTGAATCTGTTCGGACACCAGTTCGGCGATTATCCCCAGGATATCATTATGAGTGTTTACGGCAGACAGCCGCTGAACTGAACATAGTGAAGATTGGTTATGCGGACGCCCGGACCGACAGGCGCATCTTTTCTGCAACTCGCTGCGTTTAGCAGGGTTGCATCAGAGATATGCCTGTCTATCCGGGCTGGTAACGGATCGGATCTAACTAACCTTCCGCTTCCTGTTCCTTATTGCTCCTTTAATTTTCCGTTTAATGCCGCCATCCTCTCTGCCGGAACCTTAAATAGTTTCCGGTCATACGTGATCAGTCCGTTCAGTTCCAACTCCACATCTGTCAGCTGTGTATAGACAGAAGCCGCAAGACCTTCCCTTTTTGCAGTCAGAAGCCGTTCTCCAAAAATTTCTTCCATCCCTTTTTGCAGTTCTTCCGTGGTTTCATAGGCTGTATAGCCAAAGACCTTTCCATCAAACGTATGGTCTTTGATCTGACAGGTAAGCCCCCCGAACTCCGTCAGGATCACTGCCCGTCCCAGATCATCCTTCTCCATACAAAAGTCTTTTCTATAATCATGGCTGCTCTTAAAGTCCCCAATTTTCTGGTCGTTCCATCCGCTGGCGTGGTCGATGGTCCGTGTGGTATCAAGCTGCCTGATCTTCTCCACCGCTTTCGCCGCATCAAACTGTCCCCATCCTTCATTGTATTCTCCCGGCAAAAGAAATATAATGAACTGCATAAGAAAACGCGAAAGAGTGGATCCCATGGCAAAGATTCTGATTGTGGAAGATGAAAAAATATGCGGGAGATCATCGCCGACTATATGCGGCAGGGCAGCCACAGCTGTTTTACGGCCGAAGATAGTGCGGAAGCGCTGATGGTACTAAAAACGATCCCGTGGATCTGATGATCCTGGACATCATGCTGCCTCACCTGGACGGTTTTTCTGTCTGCAAGGCGGCCAATATGCGCGGTCTGGTTTCTACTCTGGCTGTTCTGGTCCGGGCGCCGCAGAAAACGTGAGCGGGCTTTCTGATGCCGTCTGTTTAAAGCAACGGCTGTATCAGTTCTGTTCCCCGGCAAGCACCATATCAAGCATCCGCGCAAGCGGCCCGCAGGCATTCATGGCCTCCTGCACCGTGTTATTCTGGGCGCCCATCTCAATGAGAAGCGTCCGGGATTTCAGGTGCATGTTATAACGGTATCCTTTCAGATAGATCTTTCTGGTAAGCCCCGGATAGTATTCCTCACAAGCCTTCTGCATCTGAAACGAAAAGGCGAGATTCCCCTGTAAATTTTCATTAGGCAGATAACTGATCTCCCCCACCTCCCGCACTCTCGAAAGCCCGTTGAAAAACATAAACCTGGCGGTCTGCTTTCCCTCGATCTCCGTCACCAGTCTGGTTCCCTCGGCTACCGAATCCCTGTGCAGATCGATGACTACCTGTATCGTCGGATGATCCGTAAGGATCTGTTCCAGCGCAGGCAGTGCATTGGAATAGGCGTAATCCCTGTTATCGTCATACTGTTCCGTGTTGTGCAGCACCTGATAGCCGTACTCCTCCCGCAGGATCTTCGCTAACTGTTCCCCCACGCCCACGATTGTCGTATTCGGATCTCCCGCCACCGAATCCGCATAACCCTCATGGGCATGGGTATGATAGATCAGGATCTGAGGGCCCTCTGTATTCTTATCGATCCTCATGTCCGCCGCCATAAAATTCTTCGCATTGAGTTCCTCCTTCGTGGTATAGGTGCTGGCGTCCACCGTATAAAATTTCCCGGCAAGCGCTTCAAACTCCTGATAATCCTCAATGGAAATATTCTGTGCTTTCTCTGTATGTATCAGCTCCTGATAGCTGTCGGTATCGGGCAGGCTGCCGTCCGTGATCGTAAAATAAGAATCCTCGCCGTTTAAACGCTGCTCCTCATTTCCGGCGGTATTTTCATTCCCGCTGTTCTCCTGTTCTTCCTCCTGCTCAGTCCCGCCTGTCCCTTCATTGCCAGATACGCTGCCCTCTTTGCTTTCTGCCTGAGCACTGCCACCGACGCCGGGTTCCTGTCCGGACTCGCCGTTTTCTCCTCCCGCCTGGCTCTTTGCCGCATTTCCCTCCGTGCCTTCTTTGGCCTCCTGCATCAGGATCTCCACATATTCCTTATAATACTGGTTCATCAGGCCGTCTCCGAAATAGGAAATACTGTAGCTGTATAAGGGCAGCTCCTTTGCTATCATATCCATCATCCTGCCTTCTGCCGTGACGCTCTCCTCCCCGTAGGCCAGCGCGTCCATGCAGAAAGCAGCCGTAGGAAAGAACTGCCCGTACACTTTTTCCACCAGTTCCCCCTCCGGACATAAAAATATCAGAAATGCCGCCATGGCAAGCCCCATTAAAAGGATTCCCTTCTCTCTGCTCTCTCTATAGTTCCAACGCAATATTGATTGCCTCCGATATCGTATAGCTTAATCTGTTCACCACATCATCGATATCTTTTGTTGTCACATACATATTCTGCAGTTCCGCCATTTTTAAGGAATGCATATCCGAACAGAAAAGCATCTCCCGCTCTACCTGCTCCACCGCGTCGCCGACGATGGTTCCCGCATCCACAACTGTGGGGATCCCGATGCCGATCACCGGAATCCCTAACGACTCCTGTGTCAGCGCATGGCGATGGTTTCCCACACCGGAACCGGGCTGTACGCCGGTATCCGTGATCTGGATCGTCCGGTTTAAGCGCTTCGTGCTTCTTGCCGCCAGCGCGTCGATGGCAATGATCACATCCGGTTTCGTCTGTTCCACCACACCCCGGATGATCTCACAGGTCTCCATGCCTGTCTTAGCCATAACGCCCGGCACAATGGCGCTGATCATATGCATTTTATTCCTGTTGTAGGCAGCCTTCCCGAATTCTCTCACCACATGTCTCGTGATATGAAGCTGGTCCGCCACATTGGGCCCCAGGGCATCCGCCGTCACGTCCCGGTTGCCGAGCCCCACCACAAGCACCGAGAGCTCCTCTTTTTCATCCGGCAAAAGCTCTCTTATCTGACCGGCCACCTTCTCCGATATCTCCCGGTGGTAATCCTCATCCGGCGTCGCCATATTCGGCGCCTCCAATGTGATATAGGTTCCCATTGGCTTGCCCATGATCTTCGCACCATTTTTTGTTTCGATCATCACCCGGGTAATATAGATCTCCTTTTCCCCGTCTTTTTCTTCCTCCACCCTGACGCCCCGGATCTCCTCGTCCGGTTTCTGCACCGTCTCCTTCGCCTCTAACGCCAGGTCTGTTCTTACCTGAAGTCCCATAAGTAACCCCGCCTTATCTTTCTCTTACATTTCTATTCAAATAAATGCCTGAATAGTAATATTTTTGGCAAATTATATAAAATTATGTATTGACAGAAATGACTTCTGACTTTAAAATAAAATGCGTATGTTTACGTTGGCTGCCCGTGTCTCGCCAAGGTAACGTCATCCCTACAGGAAAGGCTGCCAGGCACAGCTGATTACAGAAAAATTACGAACGAACAGTAGAAATCATTGGAGGTATCATCTTGGCTAACATTAAATCTGCAAAGAAGCGTATTCTGGTAAACCGGACGAAAGCTGCAAGAAATAAATCCATCAAGTCCGCTACCAAGACCGCGATCAAGAAAGTTTATGCTGCTATCGAGGCGAAGGACAGGGAAGCTGCAAAGGCTGCGTTGCTTGCTGCCACATCCACGATCGATAAAGCTGCCAGAAAAGGCGTCTATCATAAAAATACGGCATCCAGAAAGGTTTCCCGCCTGAATCTGGCTGTCAACAAGATGGAATAGCATTGAGAAACGTAAAAAAAGACATATACAACCGCGACGCGTGTTTACACGCAGGAGTGGTTGTATATGTCTTTTTTATGTGGCGATAGCCACACATCCGGGGAATGTCTTTTTATTCCCCGGATGGCAACGTTTCGTGCTTACACGCAGGAGCATTGTCCCATAGGATGCATCATGCAGACGGCGAAGCTGATATTTTTTCGTTTCAGCGGTAATCATCTCTACCTGCTTATCAAACGTAGTGTCCTGATTGATGTCTACGGTAACTAAACTACGCTCTCTCTTTTGTACAATGCTGATTTCCGATAAATCCATCGTCAATAATATTTGCATATTCTGACGGTGGTAAGATAGCATTTTCCGAACCGCCTTCAAATGTGCCATATTGTGGTCCAAATCATCAATTTTCTCCTGCAAAAGCCGTTTCATACTGGCAGCGGAACGGTTTTTCATAAATGCCTGGATTTCTTCAATCGGTACATCTAACTCCCGTAGCAGCAGAATTGTTTCCAGAATGGCACTCTGATAGTAGCTGTAATATCTGTATCCATTTTCGGGATGGATAAACGATGGATGAAAAAGGCCGATTTCATCGTACCACATCAGAGTTTTCTTATTGATGCCATGCAGTGCCGCAAATTGACCGATTGTGAGCAGTTTATTTTTTTCTCCATTTTTCAAAACACCTCTTGACTGTACAGTTACTGTACGGATTAGAATAGCACATATACTGGAGAAAAACAAGAAAAAAGGAGAATCATGATGCAAAAACAAAATGCTTATAACAAGCCAGTCACATTGAGGAATATCCTCAAATTTGCAGTCCCTACCATCGCAATGTCTGTCTTTATGTCTTTTTACACTATGGCTGACGGCCTGTTCGTATCAAATCTGATTGGCACAAGCGCACTGTCCGCCATCAATCTGACGGCCCCGGTGATCCAGGTGGTGACAGCTATCTCTACCATGCTGGCAACTGGTGGAAGTGCGGTTATCATGAAAAAGATGGGAGAGCAAAAGCCCCAGGAAGCCAAAGAGGATTTTACATTCCTGATTTTAGTAAACGTAGTGGTTGGACTGGTCATGACTATGCTCGGTTATTTCCTGATGGAAACCATCTTCGGGAGCATGGCGCTGTCCCAGGAGGTTGCCGGCTACTGTACTTCCTATCTCAGCCGCTATCTTGTCTTTACGATCCCGATCCTGCTGATGAACAATTTCACCCTCTATATGATTGCTTCCGAAAAAGCAACCTTATCACTGGTCTGTTCCGTATCAGGTGGTGTGCTGAACATTGTGCTTGACTATGTATTTATCGGCTTTCTGGATATGGGGATCAGCGGCGCGGCCATTGCCACGGGCCTGGGTTACTCTGTGACCGCTGTTGTCGGCCTGTCTGTGTTCAGCCGCAAAAAGAGCCTTCTGCACTTCACAAAGCCCGCTTTTCGCTTCAAGGTTCTTGCAAACGCGGCCACAAACGGATGCTCTGAAATGGCAACTGCGCTGGTCACAGGCATCATTACGATGATGTTCAACTGGACGATGCTCCATTATGTCGGTGAAGATGGCGTTGCCGCCGTGACCATCATCATGTATGTCCTGATGTTTGCAAGCTCCCTTTACACGGGGTATTCCTATGGTGTCGCTCCCATGCTCAGCTACTATTACGGTGAGAAGAACCACGAAAAGCTGAAGAAACTGGTTTCCACCAGCCTAAAAGTAATTGCCGTTATTTCCCTTGTGACGGTGACAGCGTCCTTCGCCGCGACAAAGCCCTTGGTGTCCATTTTTGCCCGACCGAATAATCCGGTTTATGATCTGGCAGTCACCGGAAATCGAATCTGCACCCTGGCGCTGTTCTTTATTGGCTTTAATATCTTTGCCAGCGGAATGTTCACCGCATTGTCCAACGGCATTGTCTCCGCAATTCTCGCCTTCTCCCGCTCATTCGTTTTCATGCTGATTACCATGCTGATCCTGCCCGCGATTTTGGGAGTAAATGGTATCTGGCTGGCTACGCCAGTAGCGGAGCTTATGGCCCTGGCCCTGTCTGCACTGATGTTCTTGAAATATCGGAAACAGTATCAATATTAAGGAGGTGCCGTTATGAACGCAGAAAGCAGCAGCGTGAGGAAAATCGAGGGACACCAGAATTTTATTATCGACTTTCTTTATCGGGCGATTATCGCGGTCTGTATTTTCATTGGTGGGAAGTATCTTATGCCGGTTCTTCTGCCCTTTATTCCGGCGTATGGAATCGCCTGTCTTCTGATCTGGTAATAACCGGTAACCTTGCTCCCATCCTGCACAACAGCTCATTACTGATACTGTCCGAATGATCCGCAACCGCAGGGGCAGACAATTCATCATAACCTTCCGCACCCACCAACGTCGCCGTATCCCCCACAGTTATGCCTTCTGCGTCCGTTATATCCACAGCGAGCTGATCCATACAGATACGTCCGACAACAGGCGCCACATATTGCCTTATCAATACCCTGCCTTTTCCTTCGGACAAACTTCTCGGAAAACCGTCACCATACCCGATCGGCAGGATGGCGATCCGTGCAGTGTGCCCGGCTGTAAAGCTCCTGCCATACCCCACACTCTCGCCCGCCCTCACTTCCCGGATGAGCACCACCCGGCTTTTCAGAGAAAGCACCGGACGCAGGTCGGGCTTTAATACCGTATCATCATTTGGAGCGCTGAGGACTCCGTACAGAGCAATGCCGACTCTTACATAATCGCAGACAAGATCGGGATAATTGAGCAGGCCGTAGCTGCTCTGAATATGTAATTTCGGCAGGATTATCCCGCTGTCCCGCAAAGCATCTACCAGACTATAAAACTTCTCGATCTGCCCTCTGGTAAATGCCATGTCATCCGGCTGCCTGCTGTCCGAACAGCACAGATGCGTAAACATCCCGCATACCCTGATATTTTCCATAAAAAAGAGCTTCCGGACCGCAGACAGTTCCCCACATGCTATCCCAAGCCTGTGCATGCCTGTATCTATTTTTATGTGTGCCTTTACGGTAACGCCCTGCTGATTCAAAGCATCCGCATATTCATAGCTGATCAAAGTCTGCATCAGATCATACTCCTTCAATTCCTCTGCACGCCTCACGTCCGTATACCCAAGTATCAGTATTTCCCCACGGATGCCGGCTTCTCTCAAAGCGATGCCTTCCTCCACCGTGGCAACGGCAAATGCCGAAACTCCCATCTGATTAAGATAAGAAGCAGTCAGAACAGCTCCATGCCCGTAGGCCTGCGCCTTTACGACAGCCATCAGTTCACATCCCGGCTGCATGGCTTTTTTCAGAGTTTCTACATTATGACACAGATTCTCCGTATTTACCTCGATCCATGCCCGTTCTGTTTTCCTCTCCATTTCCTTCATGCTCTTTCTTTTCTCCTATGATACGTACCGGCTGCGAAACCACTGTGCAGCCCTCCGGAATGTCTGTACATACTACCGCGCCCGCACCCACTTTCACCCGACTGCCGATTTTTACGCCGCCAATGATAACTGCGCCTGCTCCGATCAGACAGTTGTCTCCTATGACGGGGGCTCTCCTGTCCACTTCGCCAATCGTCACATTCTGATAGATCCGGCAATTTTCTCCAATTTCCGCATACCTTGAAATAAAAATTCCATGCAGTCCATGGGGAAGCGTCAGATTACCTTTTATTACTGTATCCGGGCCGATATATCCTCCGTGCCGGTGGGCGCACCGGCTCATCATAAAGGTAAGTACATCATGCATGAACCCCTCGCCCGTCTTTTTCTGCAATCTGTACAGAAGCCAGAAACAGTGCAGATTATTTCCTCTCGAATAATCGATGATCCTTCTTCTGATACTCATCCTGATCTCCTTTCCGCCGCCTTTCCGTTGACGGTACAAATCGTAATGAAAGCCTGTTTTCTCACGCTACTCTTCCCCATCACAGGTACAGACCGATCAGCCTGTCCAGCATCTTCGGAAAAGACAGACCGATTCCCTTCATCATGCCCGGATAACGGCTATGCTCGGTAAAGCCGGGAATCGTGTTCACCTCGTTAAATACGATTTCTCCGGACGGGGTATAAAACATATCCACCCTTGCAAACCCCGAACACCCTAACGTCCTGTATATGTTCACGGCTGCATCCTGTATCCGTTTTTCCGCTTCCGCGTCCACCCTTGCAGGCATATGAATTTTTGAAGATTTCAGCGTATACTTCTCCGTGTAGTCAAAGAAACCTCCCGACAATTCGATTTCGTCAACTCTTCCGACCATCAGTGTATCGATGCCCAGCACGGCGCAGCCCACTTCAAATCCCTTTACTTCCTCCTCAACGATGACATTCCTGTCATGTTCAAACGCCTGCTCTATGGCGCCGTCCAGTTCCGCCTCTTCCGTTACCCTTGTGATCCCGAAGGACGAGCCCGCCCGGACAGGTTTTACAAAAAGGGGATAAGACAGTTTTTCATTGATCTCCTTCCACGCCTCTTTTCTGTCAGAATCGCTAAAGGTTACTGCCCTGGGAACAGATATCCCCGTAAGGCTGACCAGCTTATGTGCTCGATCTTTATCCATACAGATTGCCGATGAAAGCGTATCGCAGCCCACAACCGGGATTCCCGCCAGTTCAAACAGCCCCTGCAGCGTGCCGTCCTCCCCGTTCTTTCCATGCAGCACGGGAAATACCAGATCTGTTTTTATGATATGCCAGCCGTCCGTGCGAAACTCCAGAAACCCCTTTGCGGAAGGATTCTGCGAAACTGTAACCGGGAACAGGTTTCTTCTGTCCGCAAGCCATGTATTGCCACTTATTTTTCCATTCTCCCCTGTATAGTGATACCACGCTCCCTTTCTGGTGATCCCGACAGGAAAGACATCATATTTGTCAGTGTCAATATTTTCAAGAACGGAAAAAGCCGACTGCAGCGACACCTCATATTCCGTGGAATTCCCCCCAAAAATAACCGCTATTCTTTTTTTATCCATTTCATACACCGCCTTCCTCTATCCTTACCCCGTCCGGAAGTCTGTAAGCAATCTCACACTGGTTCACATACAACTCCTTTTCCTCTTTCCTTCCAGTATTTCTGTTTCTCTCCGCACGGCAGACAGAAGCCGTCTGATATATCCTTTCTCCCTTTCTTTGATAGGAAACAGAAGAATTAAACACGGAATATTCAGCATCCACCGGATTTTGTGACAGAATACGTCCATGTATATGGGTATCGTCAAAACGGATCTCAACCTGAAAGGTATTATCCGTGTCATTGCGGACTTTCAAATCAAGCCACCCTTCGCCCACAGTCGCATCCGTCCCGCAGGGAAGGTCTTCAGATGCACCCGGGAACGACTTAACTGCATGTCCATGCCGCTCCACAATCGTCAAAGGCGTATGCAGGAACATCCAAAAAAGCGTATCACTCAACATACACAATCCACCGCCATACGATGGTACAATTCTTCCATCCACAAGATTTAATCCATTTTTGTATTTTTCCTCCCGGTCCGCCCATCTTACGAGCTGCCAGAAGGAAAATGTTTCACCCGGTTCGATGAGAACCCGGTCGATCGTCCTGGCAGCAAGTTTCAGATTATGCACCTTGTTTATCTGGTATTGCATATCAAATCCGCTGTTTTCATTTAACATCGGTATCGAAGTTTCAAATACCACACAGGGCAGCAGACCGTCAGCTATCTTTTTTGCATAGCGGCGTCCGTCTTTTTGCATCCGATAATAAAATAATTTCTTTCTCTGCCATCTGCGGAGCGGAAGCAGAAAAGGAAATACCTGCGTCAGTCTTTTTCTTGACATGAGAACAGTCCCTCCTCTCCTCTTTTTACCGGACAACAGATACCGGCTTTTGCCAAATTTCCCTGTGCGGACCTGCGCATCATAAAAGCACTCCTGTTTCCGGCACTGTTATTGTACCAGTAACAGGAGTGCTGTTTATTCGTTTACACCCAAAGTATCCTTATGATTTGCTGCAGAATTTCTTACAATTTACCTACGAAATCGGCAAGGTGACTTTAAACTCAACCGTCTCATTTTCGCTTCTCGCCATAATCGATCCGTTGTGACGCTCAATGATCTGTTTTGCTATGGCCAGGCCCAGACCTGCCCCGCCGCTTCCTGTACTTCTGGAACTATCAAGCCTGTAGAACTGTTCAAATATCTGTTCCAGTTTTTCCTCCGGAATGGTATCGCCGCGGTTTGTAAACGTAATGACGATGTTTTCTCCCTGCCGGGCAGCCGCAACGTCTATAGCAGTCCCTTCAAAACTGTAAAGAATCGCATTTTTCAGAATATTATCAAATACACGTTCCATTTTATTCGCATCACATCTTAACATAATGTCCTCCGGAACCATAAGTTTACAGTCCAGATTCTTCTCCCGTAACATCGGCTGAAATTCATACAGAAGCATTTCAAGCAGCCTTGTCAGGCTTACCCACGTATACTGCAGCGTAATATCTGACAGGTTAAACTTTGCTATATCAAAAAATTCATTGATCAGGTCTTCCAACCGCTCGGCCTTATCCAAAGTTACAGAAAGGTATTTTTGTCTCAACTCCTCCGAAATCTGTTCCTCATCATGCAGCAGATTCAGATAGCCGATCACAGAGGCAAGAGGCGTTTTCAGATCATGGGCCAGATACATTACCATATCATTTTTCTGCTGCTCTGCCAGTTTCATATCAAGCTTCTGTTTTTCAAGGTTATGCTTTAATTCATTTATCTTCTTTTCCGCAGCAGAAAGTTCCGGCGGCAGGGACACCTCCCCACCGTTTTCATTTCCTATCTCTTCAATACCCCGATTGATCTCCTTAAAATATTTTGTAAACCAGTTTAAGTAAATGCGGAATGTAATAAAAAACGCAAACACCACTCCGACCGTAAATACCAGTCCTATCTGGTTACGCAATGTCCATTGATACAAAGTCCTTGCAGCAGTATAATCCAGCCTGAAAGCCTTCTGATTTAGCGCCACGATCCAGTCCGCAAACCTTCCTCTCAAAATCAGGGCGTACAGTAAAAAAATGCAGCCCGCCGCAAAAGCAGCCATCCCCATGGCGCTTAAAAAAAACTTCGTCTTAAGCTGTCTGAACTCATCTGTCCTGTGAAATGTTTTATTTTTCAATGGTATAGCCAACTCCCCATACATTTACAATAAATTTCGGTTTTTTCGCCGATTCATGTAACTTCTCCCGCAGTCTGGCTATGTGGGCCATGACCGTATTATTATTGTCCAGATACTTTTCACCCCATACTGCCTCGAACAGTTCCTCTGACGGCACCACCGTGCCCTGATGTTCGCAAAGATACCACAAAATTCCGAACTCAATCGGCGTAAGCTGCAACTCTTTTCCATACAGGCTGCACTTGTGCGTATCTCTGTTGATCAGCAAACCCCGGATATCATGTTCTTCCGTTTCCTCTGTCCTTTTCCCAGCCTGGTTATTATAACGCATATACCGCCTCAACTGGGTTTTTACCCTGGCTGCTACCTCCAACGGATTAAACGGCTTTGTGATATAGTCATCCGCCCCCATCGTCAGCCCCATAATCTTATCCTCATCCGCTATTTTCGCGGTAAGCATGATGATGGGAAAATAAAACTGCTCCCTTATCTTCTGGCAAAGCCGAAAGCCGTCGATATCGGGCAGCATCACATCTATCACCGCCAGATCCGGCGCTGTTTCTTCGATACATTTCAGGGCATCCCTGCCATTATAGAATTTATATACGGTATATCCGTCATTTTTCAGATAGATCTCGATTAAATCCGCTATTTCTTTTTCGTCATCCACGATTAAGACTTTTTCACTCATAAAAGTACCTGCATTTCGTTTCTGTCCAGTATTTTTATGTAAATATAGCAGAAAATATCCGGCGTTACAAGGGATATTTTCCGGTGCAGATGGTAAATTGCGTTATGCAGCGCCTCCACGATTGTTTCCAGATCCGGCTTTTTCAGCTATTTTTTGCCTCCTGCCAGATAATTTGGCGGTTTCCAAATGGGAAAACAGAGTTTCCCATAGTTAAAGATACCACACCAAATATGATGAACCCACGCTTAAACATAACTTCAAAACAAAACACCGGATGCAGCAATCAAATAATAGCTTGTATCCGGTGTTTTGCTGCATAAGAATTTAATTCTGACGCAATCTTTCAACAGTTGATTTCTTCATCATACGATTTACAAATGGTAAGGGAACCAACCAACAAAAAGCAGTCAGAACAACTATAATGATAAACAACATCCAAACCGGGTAACTGAAAACTGCGCAAAATTAAGAACGCCGATAAAAGCCAGAACGAAAGCAATTCCACCGCCTAATGTGTAGAGTGTGATTTTGGCGGAATGTAACCCCTCTGTCAATTCAGCTTTTGAAATTATAGAGATTTTGCCCGACTGATTGCAGAGTTCACGAATATCAGAAAGCACCATTTTTTCGTTTGAGGCAGTGATATCAATTCCAAGTGACGAAATATATGCTTCGGGAGCAAGTTTCTCCATACCGGCATCACTAACAAAGACATAAGGCGCATCAGAGCTTAATCCGCCGTAATAACTGCCGGGAAGAAAACCGCCAATAGGAATTTCCATTGTTTTATCATTTGAAATAACCTCATATTGGTTTAACTGACCAGTTTGAAAATGAAGTGTCATATTATCTGGAAACAGCCCTGGATTATCACAGGCTATCAGACCGTATTGACCTTGACAAAAGCCCTCATGGTCCATTCCCTTTTCTGTTATATAGTCTTTTATCTTGTCAACATCAATACTAACCAGTTGGGTGTAGAAACGGGTTGGGTATTGTCCGTAAGAGTTACACCATCCTTTCTTGTGATGGCTTCATTATAAAGGGCAATCCTCACAAAAATGTCACAGCCAACATAGTAAATTACCCTGAAATGTCACAATCCTGTGATATTTCAAAAAACAGGTTATTCATGGGGAAGAAAAACCGAGAATGTTGAGCCTGTTCCTACTTGAGAAGTTACTTGTATATAACCACCCTGTAAGCTGATAATTTCCCTTGCAAGATACAGCCCAATGCCGATTCCCTCTATATCGTGGACATCTTCTTCCCGATAAAAGCGCCTAAAAATTGCTCCCTGCTGGTTTTCGGGAATACCTTTGCCGGTATCGGTAATGCTGACTTTCAGGTGCATTTCCCAGCTTTCAACAAAAACACATACAGAACCGTACTCCGGCGTGTACTTAACTGCATTATCCAATATGTTAAATAAGGCTTCTGCTGTCCATTTGCGGTCATGGGAAACAACCAATGTTTCAGGGCAGTTTACTTCAACTTGTATGTGCTTTCTTTCAGCGTTCAGAAAGATACCGCCCAGAGCCATAGCAAGAGTATCATAGATTGGCTGCTGTTTCTTTTCAAGTGAGATAACACCAGTTTCAAGCCGGGAAGTTTTTATCATAGCCTGCATTAAGAAATCCAGTTTATCAAGCTGTGTGCCACTGGCAAGCAGAAATTCCCGCTGTTTATCCTGTGTCACTTCTTGTTCTAATAAGGTGGCATTTACCATTTTTAAGTTTGCTATCGGTGTTTTTACCTGATGAGAAATATCGGAAATCAATTCCTGTAAGTCAGCTCGTTCACTGGCAACGCTGTTTTTGCTTTCCTGCATAACCTCATAGAGACGCACCAGCCGATGGTTGATTTTGTAAAATAAGCTTTCTTCTTCGGCAACCTGCGATATATCTATTTTTCCATTCATCATTTCGTCTAAGGTACAGCAAAGCATTTCAGAAAACAAAGTCAGCTTTCGCCGTACCAGTATCACAAAAGCAGTAACACAAAGTAGAAAAAGCAGACAGAACACCATGCCGCAAAATACCACAGACATTTCTCTGGTCAGGATATATAGAACCGAAAACATGACAACGGATAAAAGTAAAATGGTGGTTGCCAGTACTATGCAGACCTTATTTAAGGAGAGTTTTTTTGAAATCATTTTTGCACTCCTCCAATCCACATATAGCCCATGCCGTAAACGGTTTTGATGTAGGAATGTCGGTTCGTTTCAATTTTACTGCGGATGCGGCTGATCGTTGTGGTAAGTGCGTGTTCATCCACATAATTTTCATCTGCATCCCACAGCTTTTCAAGCAATACCTGACGGGTCAGGACAGTTTGAGAATTTTTTGTCAGCACTTTTAATAAACGATATTCCAACGATGTAAGGGTAATCGGCTGTCCTGCAAGACACGCTGATAGTTCGGAAAAATTGATATATAAATTCCCGTCATCGTAGAAATCGCCGCCGGATTGTGCTGAAATGCGGTTCAGTAAAGCAGATACTTTCTTTTGGAACACGCTGACAGGAAAGGGCTTTGCTACATAATCATCTGCGCCCAACTCAAATCCTTTCAGCATATCGCTTTCCATATCATTGGCAGTTAGAAAAATCACGGCGGTATCGGGACGGTGTTCTTTTACCTCACGGCATATATCAAATCCGTTCCCATCCGGCAGATTAACATCCAAAACAATTAAATCATAATCCTGTTTTTCAAGAAATCTCATGGCAACTGCCTTTGACATAGCCCCATCTACGGAATATCCGACAGCCGACAGATTATAGCTTAATGTCTTATTCAAAAGCTGGTCATCTTCAACAACCAGTATTCGCATAGTATCACATCCTTTTTCTTTTTATAGTATCAACCAAATGTCACAGAAAACTTACAGCGAGAAAAAAATTTAGTATTCGGTCAGCGCCACAATAACATTACTCTGCTGATACAGCCAGTCCGTAAATTCTTTCGGGCTGGCTGTTCCTGTTTTTACAGCCTTTTTTCTCTGTAAGGCTTCTTTCTTAAAGTCAGTAAAGGCAGCCTGTATTTTTTACCCGGTTTATTTTGTTGCGCCAGTTCTGGCATTCATTTTTATAAAGCAGGTCATAGACTGCCGCCATCTCCAAAGGGGCATACAGAGGGAAAAAACCTTGAAAATGATACGCCGACCGCTTCCCAACATGGAACCGCCGGAACCATTCAATGTGATTTACCAGACCGCCGAAGACGGGCTGGACGATACGGTAAAACCCCGGCTTTTGGAAACAGGTGCAGACCTTGACATGGTCATGGTTATAGACGATGGGGATAAGCTGGTTTCCGAGCGCAGCGGCACACAATGGCTGCTGTCCCTGAAAACTGAATGAAGCGGTAAAGAAAATCCAAATGGCAGGATTTTATAGATTGCCAGCATTGCCGCTTCGCCACTTGAACCGAATACACAACGATTTTTCGTTCCGGCAGGTCTGCTCCCATCGTGTGGAAAATACCCACGAAGCCATCATTTCCGAAGAAGTGTTCCAAAAAGTTCAGGAGCTGATTGCAGGCAGACGCAGGAAGGATAATTCCGCTGACAGCTTCCCATTTGACAGCGCAGTGAATGTGGCGGAAGTAAAAATGTTCATCCCAGAAAAAAGAGAACTGAATGAGAATATCAAAAAATCCCTTCGCACAGTTTCAGATCGTTCTTTATCAGATCTTCCTTCAGTTGTATAATGAATAGCGGGGAAATTCCCCGCTGTTCGGTGGAACAGGGAATTTCGACCGCTAATTTACCGGTTTCATAATCCGATTCTGAATCCTGGTTTCCAGGAAAAAGGGTTGCTCAGTGCCTGTGGCCTCCGCCGCCGTGGGATACGCCGCCGCTGGAAACATGATGACCTCCGCCGCCGCTTCGGCCTCCACCGCCACTGTTTGTCTGAATCCTGTGCTGTACCACATTCTTTCTGATAAAGCGGTCCTCCCTGTGATTCATCTTCACCTTGCCGCCCTTCACATAAGTATTCGCTGACGTTGTCTTCCCGCCTGCCTCGGAGCCCGTGTTCGTCACCACAAACAATACCGCCATAACAAGAGAGGCGGCCAACAGAATAGGCACTGAAAAATTGATACTGATCAGGCCAAACCCGTTCATATCGTGATAAAACTGGTTGATGCAGGCTTTGTATCCGTGATAGGGGCTGATCTTACTCCATCGGTAACTCTTCTCCAGCAGATGGTCGATCATGGCATTTGTGTACTTTTCCTCTGCCTTTCCCGTGGTACAAAACCAACTGTATGCATACCCGTCGTCCTCCCGGTACAGATTATCCAGAAAGAGCACACCGTTTCCTTTGGGTTTATCATACCCAAACAGATGCTCATCATAAAAATCGTCCGCATAGATCATGACATACTTTTCCGTGGCCGCATAATCCTGCCGCTCATAAGCGTAATCCCGCAGCGACTCATCAAGCGTCACCAGCACAATATCGCAGCCTGTCTGCTTCTCTCTCTTTGCAATCAGTTTCCGCAGTTTCTCCTCCTCCTCATCAGAGAGCACATCCGCCTGATCAAACACCCGCTCCTTCGTCGTACACTCTGTATTCTGCCTTTCCCCATTTCTCATACTGCCTGTGAGGCTGTGGATACCTGTCAGGATAAAGTAAAACGCCGCCAGCACCCCGAGAATCAACAGGCAGATTTTAAACCGTTTCAAAAATCTCTTCATCTCAGAGCACCTCCAGTATCATTTTGACAAGCAGCATCATGGTAAACAGGAAAGCCCAAAGCCCGCCGCCGTAAGCGAACATCTTTCCTTTGGATATGGGTGTCTTTCCCAGAATCTTTCCGCTTTGTCCGTTAATATAATATGTATATCTCTGTCCGTGATAGTTGTAATAGTATACCCAGACCGGCAGAAGTGCATAGTTTGCCGTCTGTCTCTGTAAATTCAGATGCTTTCTGTCCGCCCGCAGCGTCGTATAGCCGGAGAGGCTCTCCCGCAGAAGTTCCTCCGAATCCCTTCTGGCCTTCTCCTGGGCTCTGGGCTCCAGCTCCATCAGCCCCTCACTGTATCTCTCCGCCTGAAACCCGGACATATATTTCTTCTGAAATGCTTCCAGTGCCTTCCCGTCAAATGGCTCCAACAGATCCATTTTCTGGTCGTCCATATTGATGGAAGCATCCACCGGAATTTTATCAAAATCAATATCCATATTCCGCTCCACACGGAAATAGGAAGTTTCCACATATTCCGTGTTGCCGCTTCGCCAGCTTCTCACCTTCGTCCCTGTCCCCGCATAGTCAAATGTGGCCAGATAATCGTACAGGAAAAAGGGGACATAGATCCCCTCCATCCCCTCCAACGTGGCCGCTGAAAGAAAAGTCGCCGGTGTAAAAAATCTGTTTTGAAACTCCTTTTCCAGGAGCTTTACCGCTCCCTCTCTGGATATTTTGAAGGGCATGATCAAATGGGGGGCAAACTCTCCCCCCACCCTCTCCTCCACGATCGTATAGGAACCGCAGTGTTCACATTTACAGGCGGAGGTATAGGAGGAGAGCTCCATGGGCGCCCCGCAGCTTGCGCACTCCGTTACCACAGAGGATTTTACTTCCTCCTCGCTGTCTGTTCCGTCACAATGGGGACAGTACATCATTTTCTTATCTGGATGGTACACCACGTTACCGCCGCAATTTTTACATTTATAGATCAAAGCGCTCTTCTCCCCTTTCGTTCCGCTCTGCAATACCGCTTATCTTCGTATTATATGTTTTCTGTTTTATGACGATGCTTATCTGCATGTTTCATGGAGTGCCGCTTACCGAAATTTCACCTGCTTCCCGGCCTGGGCAACAGCTATATAGGTCTTCCCGGTGTTGAGCTGTATCTCATTGCCGTTGTCGTCATAATATCTGGTGGGCTCGTAATCGCTTGTCTTCTCCCATCTGATGTGGATCGCTTTGCCCTTTGTGAAGTAATAGCCATCGTGTGTATTGTCTATCATCTGGAAAGCCAGATAGCCTTTCTCATCCACATACGCCCAGTTGGTATTCTGCACGATCACATTTGCAAAAGCAAGCTGCGCGCCGGTCAGCGCGTCCGTCTGCGGTTTGCCGTGAAGACTTTTCAGATACAGTCCGGAATTCGGATCATACTGCAGCGAGCTTTTTGTATAGCTGAAAACTTCCGCCAGATCGATGACATTCGCCGTCGCCGCCTGTCCGCCGTACTGTTCTAACGTATTCACGCCTTCCGCAAAAGTGAAATGTTTATTGTTGTAGTATTGTTCTCGGATCGTCGTCTGATAGCCTAACTCCGTACAGGCCTTCTGAATGCCTTCCGCCGTGATATAAGCATTATGAGGCGCCTTGAGGTTGGTTGTCCGGAAAAAGTACCCTGAACCCGGTCTGTCGCCGCCCACACCATACTCGGAAGTACCGGAAAGATTGTTCATATCCGGGGCATCGATGGTTCCCTGCATATAAAACACGCCGCCAAAGTGGACTAAAATAGGATCCCACTCCTTCGCTACCGGAATATAGTAGAGTCTGCAGCTTCTGAGATTACCGATCTGGGGCAGGCTCTGCCAGCCGGGAATGATCGCCATCTGACGGGAAATATTTCCCTCCTCCATGATCTCATATAATACATCGGCACTTCCGATTCCGTAGGAAGGCTGTGCCTTTTTATCGGTGGGAATCATGGCCGCAATCGGACGAAGCGCCGCCTGTGCCTCCGTCACCGGTTCATTCGTGTAAACACTTCTCATCATCGGGACTTCCGGCGCCGGAACCTCCTGGGCCGGAATCTCATCCGCCCGCACATTCACAGCCGTTCCCATAAAGAAACCTGCCGCCGTCACAGCCGCTAAACCCAAGCTGCACAATCTTGTTTTGAAGCTCTTCATATTTCTGTCTCCTTTTCTTTCTCACTGTCTTTTTTACTTTTATGTACCTTCCTTTGTGTCATTTTTTATCTTACTACTTTTTTCCCCGATAATCTATTACTTTTTTTCCAAAATATATGTTAAAATATTCAGACAGGCAATAAACAGCGCCGGACGGGCAGACCGGAAATTTGCGTCATGCTTGCATGTAAGAAAATTTGCGATCTGTCTGTCCGACAGGGCGAAGCCCGTGATTCGGAAAATCTCCGATTTTCCGAATTTTCACTGCATCCCCTGAGAAAGGAAAAACATCATGACAAAAAAAGACACTCTTGAACTGAAGAAACGTCTGAACAAAACAGACTGCTCCATCACAAAACTGTGCGGCTGTTATGTGGACGGCAATAAAAACAAAGTACTGACTCTTTCAGAAACTTTTCTGAATCTGGATGACGAGGAATTTTACAAATATCTTGATCTGGCCAGAAAATGTCTCTCCGGCACGGTGGGCAACAACCTTTTACAGCTGGAATTTCCCACTGAGGAGGAGGAACCCGGCGGCAGGCAGCAGTTTTTCATGGGCATAAAGGAAAGCGCCCTGAAAAACGAGGACCTGCTTGACCGCTTCTACGATCTTATCATCGAACACTATGACTGTGCGGGAAATTATCTGATCCTCTTATTTAAAGACGCCTATGATATTATCACGAAAACAAACGACGGCTTAAAGTTAGACGAGTCCGAGGAAGTTTATGATTACATGCTCTGCGCCATCTGCCCCGTCACACTCTCCAAACCGGGGCTTGGCTACAGAGAGGAAGAAAACCGCATCGGCGCCCGGATCCGCGACTGGGTGGTGGGCGCTCCTGACACCGGCTTCATTTTCCCGGCTTTCTCGGACAGAAGCAGCGATATCCACTCTCTCATCTATTACATAAAGGATGCCAGGGATTCCCGCCCGGAATTTGTGGAAAATGTGCTCGGCTGCGGTACCAAACGCACCGCCGCAGAACAGCAGCAGGTCTTTTCCTCCATTGTAAAGCAGGCCTTTGTCACACAGGAGGCGGACAGTGAAGAGGTTCTTTTACAGCTGCAGGAAAGCTTTCAGGATATGATCTGCACCGACGGAGAAGAGGCGTACGAAGAGGCAGAACCCGTACTTCTGACAAAGGAACTTGTGGATGAAGTTCTCACGGAACACGAGATACAGGGAGACGCCGCAAGACAGATCAAAGAGGGCATTACCAGGGAGTTTGAAGCCGAGCCGCCTGTCCTTACCAATCTCATCGATGAAAAAGCGCTGGAAAAAAATGCCCGGAAAAAGGAGGAAGCGAACCTCAGACTGCAGGTACAGTCACTGCAGAAAGAACTGGCTGAAAAAGCTTTTCTGACCTCCGATGAAAATGCAGTGTCAGAGAACTTTCCTGACGAGGTCACCACGGATCTTTCCGGTCAGACCGCCTGTGACGTCATCCTGCGGGTAAGCCCGGAAAAAGCGCCCTACATTAAATCAGAGATCATCGACGGCCAGAAATGCCTGATCATCCCGGTGGAAGAAGATGAACAGATCAACTTAAATGGCGTCACTGCGGAAATTTAGCTTTTCCAAACGGTTCTGCCTGCGCAATCGAGCAGAGGAAACTTTCTCTGCTCGCCGCGCGGGGTGCATGCAGCGAAACTGCTAATTTCCTTACGTGCCCCTGCGCATAAAAAAAGAATCCAACGAACAGGATTCTTTTTTTTGTGCAGAAGAAGGGACAATTGAACAGGTACAAGTCCCTTGTTCACACGTTCTATATTCTACTGCAGAAGAAGGGACTTGAACCCTCACTGTATTGCTACAACAGGCACCTGAAGCCTGCGCGTCTGCCAATTCCGCCACTTCTGCGAACCGAACAAATGTTATTTTACATACTTATTGGTCAAATGTCAATACTCAATTTCATTTTTCTTGCTTTTTTTCCAGTTTTTTTCGCAAAAATTTTTCCTGCACGCTCTGAAGTCCCTCCTGGATCCTGCTCTGTATCTCTTTCTTTGTCATCTGCCCCGTGATCTCGAACAGCCCTCTCAGTATTTCCTCCATCTCCTCTTTCGTGGCATCATCCACCTCTTTGAGTTCCTGCAAAATCCCGGACAGGCTCTTTTTCCAATCCGCCCGGAAATCGATCAGATTATCGGTCTCGGACGCCGCCAGCACCCGGAACAGAACATCCGAAAACCGGCTCACCTGCTCGTCGTCCAGACTTAAGATCCAGTCTGTCACCGCGCTGTCCATCAGTTTTACACTGTTTTTGAGCTCTTCCATAGGCACAAAGCATCCCGCCTCCGGATCTGTCACCCAGGTATAGGGATTGTGCTGCATCAGGCCGTAGGAACTGCTCTCCACCACATGATAGGCGCTTCCGCGCTCCAAAAGCATTCCCACCATGGACGAACCGGGCAGAATCTTCTTTACTTTATCCGCGATCCTTCCATACTCATACCGCTCCATCACCTGAGGCTTGAAGCCCGGTCCATCATGACTGTAGACTGACAATATTCTCTCCTGCAGGGCCACGGAACTGCTCATTGCGGCAAAAACAGCCAGATTTCCCCCCTTGGAATGTCCACCCATATAAAAACTGTCCGGCAGATGCACAGCCGCCTTTCTCATATATCTCGCCGCGTAGAGCTGGCCCACCACAGGCTCCGAGAAAGCTAACGTCAGATCCTCTTTCCAGCCCACCATATTTTCATCGGTTCCCCGGTAAGCAATATAATAAAGCTGTTCTTTCCTCTCATTTTCTCCTAACAGATAAGTTACCGCAGAAAACTGTATTTCCATCTCCTTATCCAGAATATCAATATAATAGTTCACACGAAGATCCTGAAAACGTCTGCTGTTTAAAACCGCCTCCGTCAGCTTTCTGTTATCCTCTCTGTATCTTTCGTCCGCAAAAACCTGTTCTTCATGTTCCTTTCGCAGAACATCTCGAAACGGAATAAATTCCTGTCCGTCTTCCAGTCCGGGAATCAGGTTTTTCATTTTCAGATAGCTAAGTTGACATAACACAAGAGAGTCCACATCATTGAACTCCCGCTCTGCAAATGTATGTTGAAATCGGTTTACATAATCCACCATATTGCTCATTTACCGTCAAGCTCCTCCACTGTCTTTTTCAATACAATACACCGTCATAATACGTAAGCAGCTGCTCCACCACTTTCCCGTAACTGGCGGTTCCCTCCTCTATGCCGTTTATCTGCAAGTTTGTCTGAAGAAACGTATGGGACGCCTGCCGCACTGTCTCCGTATCAAGCACAGCTCTGCTTTCCACAGCCGCCCAGGCTTCCTTTGTCAGGAAAACATTATCCCGTTCCACCAGTGCGCTGCATTGTTCATAGGTCTGATAAGTTTCAAAGGACCTGTCCAGACTTTCGTACAGATCTCTGTTCAGATAATCCAGAACGCTCAGATAACCGCTGTACCTGAAAAAAGGATCCTCAGATGAAGTGCAGGCAAGATAGCCGATAAAATTTGCATCATCCTCATAGATAAAGCCTTTTACATGAGAAAGTTCATGACAGATCGTTACAGGCACATTGGCAATATACATCACATCGTTATAATTAGCTTCCATCGTAAAGGGAAAATAGTACCCCAGCATGTACTGCTGACTGAAAAATCCGGAAAAAGTGAACTTTTTCGGCATGGGATAATATCCCCCAAGCAGCGGATACGTCTCTCCCATCCTTTTCATCTCCATGATCCCGCGCCGGTTAAGATCTCCTTCATAGACAAGATAACCGTCTTCATCCCGTTTAAGTTCCTGTGCCAGCTCATTGCACTGCCTGACCACATAATCTCTTAGAATTGCCAGCTCTCCCACCGTATAGTCCCGTTTGACTGTGGGCATGTAATTATCCTGAAAGCTGCTGCAATGATACAGAACAAAGCAATTGACTGACATAACGACAGATACCACGCCGATAATCCAGGACAGACTGTAAAAATACCGTCTGCAAAATATCTCAAATCCTGACCTTTTGCTGTTTTCCGTTATGTCCCCACAGGTTTTCCCGCGGCCCTTTTTGAATGCAGCCGCTGCCTTTTTACACAAACCTGTCAGAAGTAACAAAAAAGCACCTGTCATCAAAATTACTGCAAACAGTAATAAGAACTCCCCCAGAGAAAAGGTAACGATACTACTTATATACCCCTGCACATATTGCGTTACCTGAAATACACTTTGACGCATCCTGTCGCCAAAGCACGGCATGTACCACGACAGTACATTTACAATAACCACCAATCCATAAATTCCAAGCAGAAACCAGTTCCTTCTCTTCATTTACACCGCCATGACACAGCTCCTCAGACCGCCTAATATTCATTCATCAAAAGCGCCAGCGTTTCCTCACCCCAGCTATAGTCAAACAAATATTCTCCCTGAAACAGCCTGCTGTTCTTTTCAGGTTCCATCAGATATGTGTAATAATCGCACTCTACATTCTCTTTTGTAATATAACAGCTTCCCCTTTTCTTTTGAAAAAATTCAGTGATTCCCTTTTCCTTTAACGTCCCCTGCAAATTCATAACTGCTTTTCGATACAATCTTTTCACTTTTTCATCATAAACTCTTTCCGGCCAAAGCTTATCGATCACTTCTTCCATGGATACGCTGCCGCCGCATCTGTCCATACATAAAGCTAACAGTTCTTTTGATTTTGCGTTGCGGAAATAAAGAAGCTCTCCATCGATAAATACGTTAAATCTTCCGAACATGTGCGCTGTCAGCTGCTTTTTCTGGCGTTTCGCCAGAAGCTTGGCCCGCTCTGCGGCTTCTCTGATATCCTCCCTGCCGCAGGGCTTCATAATGCAGTAATCTGCTTTCATTTTCATAATATCTTCAAGTCTGTCACTATTTTCTGTTATATAGATCAGGACAATGCCGGGATAGATCTCTTTCAGTTTCCTCCCCAGATCTAATCCGTCCATTTCCGGCATCTCCGTATCCAAAAGTGCAAATTCTACCGTATTTTCCTCTGCATATTCCAGTGCTTTTTCTGAATTTCCAAAACTCCCTACAACATCTACCTCCCTGATGTCTTTCATTACAGTTTCCAGCTTTTGCTGCATTAGTGGTTCATTATCCACTAATATTGTTTTCATTTACTACTGTTATCTCTACCCTCATTTTCTGCAAATAAAACTTTTCTCATACACCATTCACCCCCCTGTTGCTACATGGTATATTCCTCAAAAAATGCAAATTGTAACAGTAATAAAAAAATAACTATTCAGACTATCCTGATTTATTCCTCACCTTTTCTGGATCTTCTCTTCTCTTTCTCCGCTTTTTCCATCTCTTCCGGGTTTTTCAGTTCCGAAATACTGTCTATCATTTTTTCTATCATCATCTTTTTTAAATAGACATCAAAACACAACAGGCAGATAAAGGAGAACATTTTGAGAAATTCCTGCCCTTTTTCCGGCGCTTCCTCAAATGTCCCCTCCGCTTTCCGGAACTTTCTGATCACATCCTTTTTCAGACTGTCGATCTCCTCCTTCTCCATACTGAATACTTCTCTGTAGATATCCTCCAGTTTAAAATCTCTGTCCTCTCCGAAATACTGTTTTGTCAGCGGCTCCATCAGTGTCTGGATATCGCCGATGGACATAAATCCCTTAAAATAGTAAATGAAGATAAGCAACAGCATATGTTCCTTCGAATATTTTTTCTTATCCGGTGGCGGCATCAGATGATTTTTCACATAATTATTGATCATGGTTTTCGTCATGATCTTATCATCCTCGGGATTTCTGGTGGCCGGTTTCAGGCGCTGTTCCATAAAGGTGGTCACCTGATCCATATACAGCTCAATATCCGGCACATCCTCCGGCCTGACATATTCCGTCCTGTCCAGACTTTTCACAATACTGTTCAGCAAATCATGCATATCTATCGTCATTTATCGATTCCTCCCGCCGCCGAAGCACCCGCTTTCGCACTGTCCGCAGTGCTTATTCGGAAAATCTTCGATTTTCCTCATTAACGGGCGTGCGCCCTATGAAAAAATGCAGATTCTGTTTTTCTTACATGCAAGCATGACGAAAAACAGAATCCACATTTTTTCGCACTGCTTACTAACATTATATAGTTTTCATTACTAGATGACAAGATATTTCCCTTAGAATTATAAAAAAATTTACTCTTTACGAAAAGGCCGCCCGTATGCTAAAATAGAATTGATTTAGAACTTTAAAATTTTATTGTGCGAAAGTGTGGTTGACCGATGAATAATAAACTGAAAAACGATGCTGTTGACAGTCTCTTTGAAGCGATCCTGCATCTGGAATCCAAAGAAGAATGCTATAATTTCTTTGAAGATTTGTGTACGGTGAACGAGCTATTATCGCTTTCCCAGCGCTTTGACGTTGCCACCATGCTGCGGGACAAAAAGACGTACCTGGAAATTGCCGAAAAAACCGGCGCTTCCACTGCCACCATCAGCAGAGTGAACCGCTCTCTGCACTACGGCAACGACGGCTATGAACTTATCTTCGAGCGAATGAAACATGGAAAATCATAAAAATCAAGCCCGCTATACCACAGCCCTGGCGGGCCGCCGCGCAGTGATTCTGTTCATCAGGAATTTTTCTCTCAGGCTCTGTTTTCTCCGTTACGGCCTGTTTCCCATACCTTTTCATCAAGCGGCACACTGCACCCCCACGATGCTGCCACCTTCTGAAGCATCTTTCTGGCAAGGGTTTTTTGCAGCAGTCCTATCATCAGGCGCACAGGAAGAGGGAAATATTCCGGACCGGTAAATTTTTTTGCTTCCTCACAGGAAAAGCCGTCTCCCGCTGCAAACAGTTTTCCCATCGCCCGATACGCTTTTGTGGCCTGTTCCTGTTTCTCTTCCTCCAAAACCCGGATGCCGAAATTACCTCCTTTTACCAGACAGCCGCCATAACGAACCCCCAGATATTCAGGCAATTTTTCCAGAAATGCCTCACCGCAGCGAAGCTGGCATCCCTCTGTAAAGCCGCTTTGTAAAAGAAAGGAAAGTCTTGTACGCTCATCCTTTTTGGGAAGAGTTTCCAAAAATTCCAAAAGAAGTCCGGGCACGCATTCCACATATAATGGCAGCGCAATGAGGATTTCATCGTTTTTTATGTAGGCATCCCGAATGATATTCCATGTTTTCCGGTTGGAAATTGCATATGTCTCAAAGGTGCTTTCTCCTTCTGCCAGTCCTTTTGCAAAGGCAGCAATGATTTTCTCCGTGTTGCTGTATTTCTGCACCCGCGGACTTCCATTGATTATAACAACATGCATGAAACCGCCTCCTTTCCGCTTCTTTCAGAAAAAACTCCCAGGGAACGGCTCCCCAAATTCAGCGCAGTACGCTGACACCACCGTTCAAGGTAATCCTGGTCGCCGTCTCCGGTATAGATAATCCCAATATCCGGCTGATGGTCATAGCGCATGACATGGCGCATCTGTCCATCCTTGAATTTCAGATACATGGTGACAAGCGGCATAATCCTGTCTACAATGTTTTTGGTCTGCCAGGAAACAAATCCGAAGTGCGTATCCGAAATAAGCCAAACCTGGTCAGCTTTACTCATTTTTCTCAAAATCGGCTCATAATCATCCTGAATGACACAAACTCCCGGCGTTTTCAGCCAGCAGTAATTGCATCCGGCGCAGTGTGAAATATGCAGTCCGGTAGTGTCAATCAACTCAAACCCGGCTGCAGTTTCACCACTGCGCAGCAATTCCTCTGCTATTGCTTTTCCGGTATGTTTTGTTGTTGTATCAACCATTAAAACCATACTGTTTTCCTCCTCTGCAGATTCAATCTGTATTTTACGTTCTCCATGCTTTTCACAATGATTCTCCTTCTTTTATCAGACACATTATTCCAAAATAGGCATGAGACAATGTCCTGATGCAATATGCTTCATCATAAACTATTGCATTACCGGCAAGCAGACTGGCTATTCCATGTGTTACTAAAAAAATCTGAGAAAATATGCTATATGCCTGTCGATCATCTGCTTTTGCCTGTCTCTTCAAAATAGAAAATACAGAACCAAAATTTTCCTCTGTAAGCCAATCAGAAAGGGAAACGCTGGTATAATAGTTTGAATGAAATAAAAAGCGAAAGAGATTTTTTTCTTCTGCGGCAAACTGAATATGTCTCATACCCACTTCCAACATAGGCCGTTCGTATTTGCCGCTTATATTTGTTACATAGTTAATATGAAATTCGACTGCTTTTTTATGTGCTGCAATGCGGACATCTTCAATTCTTTTAAAATGATATAAAACCGGCTGCGTGGAACAGCTGAGTTTTTGCGAAACTGTCCGGGCGTTTATGTTTTCTGCTCCCATTTCCTTTGCTATTTCAAAGGCAGCGTCTATAATCATCTCTTTTGTGACTTTCGCGATTGCAGGCATGTTTGCACCCCTCATTTATAATTTGCATTATATATAGTTTCAATTATATATAATGCAAATTATACATCTGGGTAATCCATCTGTCAACCCTCCTTGCCAGACTTTTACCCAGGTGATATTCTTTTCATAAGCGGTGGGAATTTAAAGTAGATATGAAAACAGCGTATATAAGGAAAGCACAAGAAACAGACCGTAATAGCATAGCTTTATGTATTGCAGAAGAATTTGAAAGGCTGCTTGAGTATCCTGTTACGACTGGATACATAGAATTTGTTGCAGTACGAAAAAAATACCGCAAACAGGGTGTTACTACAACTATGCTTCAGGAAAATATGCGCCCCCTTCTTCTCGCATAGAGTACAATAACTTCGGCAGGAAATTCCCTGGATGCCCGCGTCCTCCTGCTCTTTTTACTGTACTCTACGCTTCCTGTTCCTGAAAGGAACACTTCGCTTTTTCACTGGAAACAGATTGGTGACAGAGCATTTTCATCCTTTTTCAAACAGCGTGATCCCATCCGCATCCTGTCTGAAACTGTGAAACATCACCCAGTCTATCCCGGATGCCCCGAACACAGAGACCGCCGCATCCAATACTGCCTTCAGATCCCAGGCGATAAAATCCAGATAACCGTAATAAATGCCGCAAGCGCCGCCGATAAAGGCAAAGCTGTCCGCTCCTGCCAGCTCTTCTATTTTCTCCGCCATCTCGTCCCGGTAATCCAGAATCTGCGCACTTCTGTCTTCCCCCTGAAAGCCATACAGCGGATAACAGAAGTACCCTGCCGCAATACCGTCATTGTGAAAAGTATCCATCATACGGCTCTCTCCCCGCCAGAACTCGTTCAGAAGAGGCAGGAAACCGCTGGAACCCACATACACATCCCGCCGCAGACCATCCTGCGCTTCCTCATCGGGCTTCATCTGATATCCTGTATATAAACCACAGTAACGCTCTGCATCGAGCAGCTCCTCCCTGCTCAGAGAAAGTTTTTCCATAAAATGGGAAAGAAGCTCTGAAAGCATCAGCGCCTTTTCCTCTCTCCGGACGCGCAATAGCTCCAGTCCGGCAATATACTTCATCTCCGCCAGCTCTCCCATCGCATAATCGAGCATCGTATAAACGATCCAGTATGCATTGCTCTCCCGCTCCGGCAGAAGGGGCAGAAGTTTTTCGCAGTAGATGGAAACTTTCGCCTCCTTTCCCTGCCACTCGGTCCAGATCTGAAAATCCTCCGCACTGACCAGGTCATTTCCTGTCTTCAACTGAAAATCTCCGTTCTTTTCATCTCTCGCCTGTCTTCCCACAAGAATATTCCAAAGTTCCAGCACCTCTTTCGGCGCCCGTTTCTTAAAATAGACTAACGGAAACAGTCTGGACCAGTCCCCTTCCAGATTCAGGATCAGATCATATTTCCCCTCATGGAATCCGACCTCCGCATACACCACCGTAAAAACAGGACATAACAGGATCTCCAGCTGCTCGCTGATCTCCTCGCTGTCCGCCCGCTCATCGATCAGCCTCCTGAGTTCCGCCTCCTCTTTTAAAAAATGTTTCCATCCTTCCTCCACTCGTCTGTCAAAGGGTAACTCAAACAGAGGAAGACTTCTATTTTCCTGATTGTTTTCGTTTGCCATATTGTTTCTCCTTATATCAGATCCTGCATTTTCCTGTTATCATGCAGCTTTCATATTATGAATCTGTGATTCATAAACAACCTTTACAGTTCGCCGAATAAGACAACTCATTCTTCCTGTTGATACTATCATAGCACAAACGGCAGCAGAAAACTGCTCAAATTTTTATTTCTCTACCATCTCTTCAGTCCTGACCATCACGTCCAGCATAAACCACCCATCCTCCGTATAACAAACCATATCTCCATCAAGCCGGTTCGCCGCCTCCTGTATGGCAGAAAGCCCGAAACCATGTCCTTTCTCCGTCTTGCTTGTGGGAACCGTCTCTCCCCGCTTCACATACAGATCTTCCTGACAACGATTTCTGATCCTGATCAGCAGATAATCTCTGTGATACCGCATATGCACCGAAACCTCCCGCCTGTCCTTCTCAAGTTTCTTTAAGGCATCGCAGACATTTTCCAGCCCGTCCGCCAGAATACGGCACAGCTCCATATATGGCAGCATCTCCTCCCCCACCTGTATATCCATCCTGCACTCTGCTGAAAGCTCCCCGAGTTTCCGACTGTAATAGGCCAGTGTGGCATTGATGTACGGATTGGCACAGAACTGCCCGGACAGGGTGTCCATTTTCTTCTCCACTCCCGCCAGATATTCCACCGCTTCCTGGATATTCCCTGCTGCCAGCAGACCGGAAAGTGTGGCTGTATAACCCTTCATATCATGCTTCATCTTCCTGATATTCAGCTGATTATCAAGCTGAGCCTCCAGCGTATTCTTCTGCTCCTGCAGGATCCGCTCACTCTGCCGTTTTCTGTGGAGTAAAAGCTGGCGGTACATAGCTGCAAAGATCGTTGCGTAAGTCATGGGCATCAGTAAAAGAATCAGCACAAAAACCGGGAATTCCTGCGGCCTTTTTGTTATCACTACAGGGAAATTGGCATGGACAGCAAGCAGAATATAATACAGCGCTGTCATCCCTGCAAAAAGTTTCCAGCCTTCAGCCACCGACTCCTGCAGCTCCATATATGGTTTCCTTAAATAGCGGATCGCCACCCATTCCGCCAATGGAAACAGAAGCAGCCTTCCGATGAACATCAGGACATACTGCTGTCCCCCAAGGTAAAAATCCGCAACATTTGTCACGGCTATGATCCAAAGTGCCACTGTGTCTGCCAGACAAAAGGTAAAGAAAAACCGTCCTTTCTTATCCTTCGACATGAACCAGAAAAATAAAAGACTTGGCAACGTGCAGGTTAACATAAAGACCTTGCCCATAAACTCGGTCCCATATATCTCTATTCCCATTATATTCAGCAGGATCAGCGGCCCCATACAGATTCCCGTAAAAACAAATGTTTTTCTGCGAGGATAGCGGGAACGATACAGCATCATGAACAGAATCAGTATATGGAACAACGACCACAGCACGGATAGATCCCTGAGTATTGTCATTTTACCATTCCACCTCCCCGAAAGAATTCCCCTGCCTATGCACAGACGGCGCTGTTTTACGGGTATACTGAATTATTTCCAGCCTTACAAGCGCTTTCCAGATCCCATCCTCCTCGATCCGGTCCGTCACATAACCCGCCCCCTCAAGCGGATGCTGTCCTGTAGATAAAATGCAGCTGATCCCCTTTTCTCTCAGTCTCCGCAACGCCTCCCTTGTGCTGTCCGGTATGATATGGCTCTTCACCGCCGCCAACGTTCCGTCAATATCAAAAAATGCCGCTTTTATCATATTACCTTGCATCATCCATTGTTCCTTCCTGAACAGAATATTTCAAAACACTAAACAACGCCCGCTTTGCAGGACCGCCGCCAGGACAGAGCAGCGCTTTGCAGCACACTCTAAGATTCGGCGGAATTTTCTATACAATAACATATTCTTACTATATCGGCAAGCAGACAGCCGACAAAACAAATTATAACCGTATCAGTTCAGGCTTCACCATCACTCCGATACCGTGACCGCCCACCAGATACCGTCGATTCCGAACAGTAGGGGTAAAAGAATCACTGCCCCCGTCTGGAAAACAAGCGCCCTTAAAAAGGAAATGGCCGCCGATATCCCGCCGTTGTTAAGCGCCGTGAAGAAGGATGACGCATAGATATTCACCCCGGAAAGCAGGTAAGAACAGGCAAAAATCAAAAAAGCATGGATTGTGATCTCTAGCAGTTCTTCATCATATCCCACAAAGATTCCCGAAAGCACAGAGGCGCTGGCCTGGGCGGACAGCATCATCACAATCCCTGTCCCCGCCATCAGAAGCAGACTTTTTCGCAGAAGGCTTCTCATCTCTCCGTGATTTCCCGCCCCGTAGTGGTAACTCACAATGGGCGATGTGCCCACTGCATAGCCGATATAGATAGCAAAAAAGATCATCTGCGTATACATCACCACCCCGTAAGCTGCAATGCCGTTTTCCCCGGCATATTTCATCAGCTGAAAATTATACAGCATTCCCACCACGGAGGAGGAAATATTGGACATCAGCTCAGAGGAGCCGTTTGCGCAGGTCCGAACCAGAACGCCCGGCTCCATCTTTACCTTTGTCAGCTGCAGAAGGCTTGTATTTTTTAAGCAGCTGCTTACCTGCCGCCTGCCGCCGCGTGAAAGCTCCCTGTCTGCTTCGCCATTCTTCCCGGTATTTTCCGGAAGGTCCCTGTCCGCTTTATGCCCGCCTGCTTCCGCATCTTCCCGCCGCCTCCCGAAATAGAGAAGCGGCAGCACGCCGCCCACACACTGACCGATCACAGAGGCAATTGCGGCTCCGGCCACGCCCCAGTGAAATACCGCGATAAACAAAGCATCCAGCACAATATTCGTGATTCCTGCCGCCATGGTGATGCCAAATCCCAAATTCGGTTTTTCCGCCACCACAAAAAAACTCTGGAAGAAATACTGCAGCATAAAAGCCGCATTGAAGGCACTCATAATCACGCCGTAAATCATACATTCCCGCACCATCGCACCTTCTGCTCCCAGAAACAGGACAACGGGACGCATAATCAGAATGCTGACCACAGAGATCAGTACGCCTAATATCACAGTAAACCAGACTAACATCGTAAAATACCTGTCCGCCGTCTCCCTTTTCCTCTCTCCCAGGGTTTTCGCAACCAGTGCGCCGCCGCCCGTACCGATCATAAATCCAAAACACCCCTGTATCATCAGATAAGGCATGATCAGATTCACCGCTGCAAAGGCCGTCTTTCCCACATAATTGGATACAAAAAAACCATCTACGATACCGTAAATGGAGGTGAAGATCATCATTGCAATGGTGGGAAGCGAAAAACGCAACAGTTTTTGATAGGTAAAATGTTCCGATAACTGTATTCTCATGTGATATTACCTCCTTTTTCAGCGACCTCCTGCCTGTTCATATTGTCTGCCTGTGCAGGGATCGTCTGCATATTCTTTTTAAATTGTCCGGTATATTTTTCAAATAAATCCATAAAGATCTCCTGTTCCTTTTCCGATAAACTGCCTAGCGCCTCTTTCTCCGCTTTTACAATATGATCCACTGTTTTCCCGCAAAGTATCTCTCCCTGTTTTGTCAGCAGGATCCGCTTGCTTCTCTTATTTCCCCCGGCTGTCTGCATAATATAGCCGTCCGCCTCCAGCTTCTTAAGCGCAGAATGGATTGACTGCTTGGGCAGATAAAAACTGCTGCAGATCTCGCTCTGCATGGGTTTTGCATACTCCACACGCAGAAAATACAAGATCCAGAATTCACACACCGACAGCCCGAATTTTTTTGCCGCTTCTCTGTAAAGTTCGTCATTCTCCTTTGTGATGTCATTGTACTGCTTTAATCTTGCATCCAGTGTCTTTGATTCCATGTGCTCCCTCCGGCTTATATCAGGTAACATCCGCATTTAAAACATGCGGCCTTATACCAGGTAACGTCCGCATACAAAACATGCAGGCTTATGCAAATTAAAATGTCTGTAATCGGACTTTTTATAGTATAGTCCGATTACAGACAATTGTCAACAGAAACATAAAAATTATTCGCTTATTTCAGATTTCGTGCCATACTCAATTCAATTTCCGCTTAATACAGCCTCCCATACATCCCATTCATCCGCTCCCGCTTTTCCTCATAAGCCTGAAACAGCTCTTCCCTCGGTTCATAACAGCTCATCTTCGTGCCGCCTCTGACAGCGTCGAAGGCTTCCTCCATGGATCCGTATACTCCAAGTCCCGTCAAAGCCACCATCAGCGCGCCAAAAGCTGTGGATTCGCTGTCCTCCATGTGATACAACGGCATGCCGTACACATCCGCCTGCATCCGGTTGATGATCCCGCTGTTCGTCAGACCGCCGCTGATATAGGCTCTGTCGATCTTTGCATACTCCCCGAAAAGCAGGATATTGTTGCGGATCTCCATAAAAATCCCCTCAAGCAGTCCCTTCACCATATCGCCCCGGCCTGTGGCCAGAGAGATTTCCCCGAAATGCGCTTTCGCCTGAGGATTCCACTGCGGTGTGCTGCGCCCCTGGAAATAGGGAAGCGCCAGTACGCTGCCAACTTTTCCGTCCAGTCCTTCCAGTTCCTCGTTGATGGCGGCATAGTCTATCTTTCCCTCTTTTAAGGGATAGAAATTTTTCCCAAACCAGTCAAAAGCGGAACAGCAAGTCAGCACATTTGCCTCCACCATATAATGTCCCGCCACAGAGGAGCAGTTAAAAATCAACTGCGGATCCGGTTTTTCCGGTACCGCATCAAGGGCTGTCACTAAAAAGGCGCCAGTCCCCGCCACCAGGGAGAGGGTTCCCTCTTTATAGGCGCCCTGGCCGATGGCCGCACACTGCTGATCCCCTCCTGCGGTGATCACAGGCGTCCCCTCCCTCAGACCGGTCTTTGCCGCAAAAGCGGCCGTCACCGGGCCGCACACACTGCCCGGTTCCAGGATCTCACAGAGCTGTTCTTCCCTGATTCCAAATAACTTTAACATCTCCGGATCCCATCTGCGTGTGCGCAGATTCATCAGATGGGAGCGGCTCCCGTAAGTCGCATCCGTTTTATATTCCCCGGTCATATGATGCATCACATACTCCGGAATATTGACAAACTTATACAGCTTCTCACACACATCCGGTCTGTTTTTACAGATCCACCCCATGCGGCTCCCGGAAAATACGGTATTGATCTTTGCCCCGCTTCGCTCAAAGATCAGATCGTTGTACTGTTCCAGCTCTTTACAGATGCCCGCATTTCTTCGATCCTGCCACATGATGGTATCCATCAAAGGCTGCCCTTCCCGATCCACCGGAATGATGGCGGAACGCTGGGCCGTCACAGCCAACGCGTCGATCTCCTGTGCTTGCTCTTTCGCTTTTTTCGCCACAGCGGAAACGATCTTCTCCAGAGATCCCGTCCAGTCTTCCGGTGACTGCTCGATCCGTCCGTCCTCATATTTCACCGGCGCATAAATGACCTGATGAAAGGCAAGCCTCTCCCCCGTCTCCGAAAAAAGGATCCCCCGCATACTGGATGTTCCGATATCGATAATTAAACTGTTCATCTTATTACCCCTTTCGTCTGTTTTTACAAATATCCCGCCACAGACCGCCATTGATTCATCAGATTCCGGCCCATCGCCTCGACAGAAATCAGCTTTACTCCTTCATCCTTCCGCCTTCCAGCACTCTGTGAATATGTAACGCCAGATACATCTCCTCCTGGTTCGTCACACTCACGCCAAACCGCTCCCGTACAAACCGGTTCACCCGTTCCACACAGGAGAACTCGGAAGTACAGACCTGTGCGATCTGATCGTACAGCAGCCTGGATTCATCCACCGGCAGCTGTTTTCCGGACACCAGCCGCTGTGCAAACAGTCTGATATGCGTCAGATATCTGGAATAAGCCACACTATCCTCATCATAGACAAGCTGATAATAGTATTTTACAATATCCAGTACGTCCTCTGTCAACTGTTTTATTTTCCGGTTCTTTTCATTGTAGGGATGATCCTCCTGGGCATTGATGAAATGGAACGCAATATTGCCGGCCTCATCCTCCGGAAGGAACACTCCCGTCTGTTCCTTTATGACCTGCAGCGCATACTGCCCTACCTGGTATTCATTGGGATTGAAATGCTGCATATCCTGCGTATAAAAATTCGGTACGATAATCTCCTTTTTTGTCCGTCTAACCGCAAAAGCCAGATGGTCCGTCAGAGAAAGATAGATATGATCAAGCAGCTTCATGTGATACGTATCGATGGCATAATCGATCACATTCTTGGCGATCTCAAAATACACGCTGTCTGTCTCGGCGGCCAGTCTGATAATACTTCTGGTAATGGACCTGTCCCGCAGCACAAACACTTTCTCCACCTCCTCCGGCCCGAACTCATAGCCGGAAGCCTTGTGAAAGCCGATCCCTTTTCCCATCAGTATGATTTCCCTGCCCTCTTCATCCAGTGCAAGCACCAGCGAATTATTCAGAACCTTCACTACCCGCATCTTCTCTCCCCCATTAACCATGTCATTTACTTAGCACCTTAGCCCAGCCGTGAGCAGCATAAAATGCTACTCACGGCATCCGCTGACATTACCTAAATGACCTTGTTATCAGATCTCACCGTTTGTCCGTATCACATTCTGATACCAGTAAAAACTGTCCTTGCGGACACGTCCCAGATCCTTCAGATCCATATCCTCTCTGTTCACATACACAAAACCGTAGCGTTTTCTGAACCCCTGATGAGAACTTAACAAATCGATCACCGACCAAGGACAGTACCCCATCAGCTCCACGCCGTCCTCTATGGAAAGCGCCATGGCCTCCACATGGCCACGGATATAATCGATCCGGTAATCGTCATGAACTTTGCCGTCTTCCGTCAGCACATCCGGCGTCCCCAGCCCGTTTTCGGTGATGATAAGGGGCAGATGATAACGCGCATAATAATCGTTCAATACAATCCGCAGTCCCATGGGATCGATCTGTGCGCCGTACTCGCTGGCTTTCAGGTTCGTATTTTTCTCATCCCTGCAGTAGCCGTACTGGTCAAAATCCACCTCATTGCCCCGGTATGCCCGCATCCCCACAGGATGTTCCTCATCTGCAGAAAGATAGCTTGCACAGAGGGTTCTGTAATAATTCAGGGCAATGAAGTCCATCTTTGCGCTCTTGAGAAGCGCTCTGTCCCCCTCTTCCATCACCGGCACAATATTCCGTTCTTTCAGATACCGCATATAATACCCCGGATACTCTCCGTAGTAGTGCATATCCAGACAATAGTTGGTCTTGAACCAGTCGTTCATCTTTGCCGCCCAGACATCTTCCGGCCTGTTGGTCAGAGGATAGGTACAGGTAGAAGAGACCGCAGGCGCGATCTTTCCGCCCTCCACCATCTCGTGGCAGGCATTCACAGCCAGGGCGTGAGCCAGAAACATATGATAATCCATCTGTGCCCGCATTTTATCCGCTTTCCAGGGATCAGACTCCGTAATGTTCATCCGCTCATCCACCCGGATCATCAGATTCTGCTCATTGTGCACAAGCCACCATTTCACCCTGTCTCCAAAAGCCTCAAAACATACCTTTGCGTAACGCTCAAAGGCATAGGCACAACGTCTGTCCTCCCAGCCGTTATATTTTTCCACCAGCGCATAGGGCAGATCAAAATGATATAAGGTGACAAAAGGAACAATGTCATTTGCAATCAGCTCATCGATGACCCGACTGTAAAAATCGATTCCTTTCTGATTGATTGCCCCGTCGCCGTCCGGAATGATTCTGGCCCAGGAGATGGAAAAACGGTAGGTCTTTAACCCCAGCTCCTTCATCAGACCGATGTCCTCTTTCCAGTGATGGTAAAAATCGCTGGCGACTTTGCTGTCCGCCTGGCGGTCGGAACGCTTGAAGGAATTGAAATCCGCCACTGTCATTCCTTTGCCGTCCTCGTCCCATCCGCCCTCGATCTGGAACGCGGAAGAAGCCGCACCCCAGAGAAAATTTTCCGGAAATTTTGTTATCATAGAAATACCATACCCTTTCTGCTGCCTGCACAATGTCTGTCCGAAGCTGTTTTTACCGCATCCTCACCATTGTACAGGCAGAAATCTTCCCATTTTAGAAATTCTTATTTCTTAATCAAAATCACGTTCTTCCCGCTGGAAACCCGCTCTCCCGGCACGCCGTCCACACCGGCAAACTGATCGGTGTTGGAGACTAAAACCATAACCGTGGGATCATATCCCTTCTCTCTGATCTTATCGATATCAAAGCTTACCAGGCGGTCGCCCTTCTTCACGCGCACTCCCTGTTCCACATGTTTCTCAAAGCATGCCCCGTTTAACTCCACCGTGTTGATACCGATATGTACTAAAAGTTCCACGCCGTTGTCTAAAACAAACCCAAGCGCATGAAGTGTCGGATACAAAACAGACAGCGTACCGTCCGCCGGCGCCACGATCTCACCCTTTGCGGGAACGATCGCAATGCCTTTTCCCAACGCCTCCGAAGCAAATACTTCATCGGCTGTCTCTTTTAAAGATACCGCTTTTCCCTCTACAGGGGAAGCAATTTCCAGATCCGCATTGTCTTTTGTCACTTTTACAGAAATTTTTTTGCCTTTTTCCGGAATGGCAGCCGCTGCCGCACCCGGAACTACCTCTTCAAATCCTACGATATAAGTCAGGATCGCCGCGCCGAAGAAAGCCACCGCAATACCGATCAGATACGCCAGGAAGCGCGGGAAGCTGGTTCCCTCTCCATAATAGGACATGATCGTCAGAATACCATTATTCGCAAAACCGGTGTTTACCGCATTACCAATACCCATGATAGCGCCGCCCACAGCACCTGAGATCACCGCACAGACCATGGGCTTCTTTAACCGCAGGTTACAGCCGTAGATCGCCGGCTCCGTAATACCCACCAGAAAGGCGGACAGAGATGCCGCACCTGCCACCTGCTTTGTCTCAGCGCTCTTTGTCTTAAACATAACGCCTAACGCAGCCCCCGCCTGGGAGAAGTTTGCCGCGCCCGCGAAGCACATCAGTGTGTTTGTGCCGGAAATTGCCACATCGTTGAGACCAATCGGCAGCAGCGCACGGTGCGCACCAAAGATAACGCATACGCCCCAAAGACCGCCGACAATGGTGCCGCCAAGTAATGGACTGAACGAATAAAGCGCCTGATACAGCCACTGGATCGCATAACCCACATAGATTCCCACCGGACCTACCACCACTAACATCACCGGAATCATGATGATCAGGCTCAGTCCCGGCACCAGGATGATCTGCAGGATCTCCGGAATGATCTTTTTTAAGAACCGCTCCAGGAAACACAGCACGATCACCGCCAGAATGATCGGGATCACCGATTCGGTATAGCTGAACACTTTGGTGGATTCCCCTATTGTAAACGCTTTTTTGATCACAGGCAACCCGAAGATCGTAGACGCTGTCTCCACATCCTGGATCAGCGCATCGATCACCGGATGGCAGAGGAACGCCCCCAGCACCATGGCGATGACCTGATTACATTTAAGCGCCTTTGCAGCCGTATAAGCTAAAAATACAGGCATAAAATAGAAAATAATGTTACTGGCCGTGTTTAACAGCGTATAAGTGCTGGTGGCCGTGAAAGCCTCGAACATCGGAAGCCTCGAGCAGGCCGCCAGCAAACCCTTGATCAAACCTGCTGCAGCGATCGCCGGAACGATAGGGGTAAAGATCTCCGAGATCTTCTGTAAAACAAAGTTAAAGCCGCCTTTATTACCGCCCTCAGAAGCGCTCTCTTCCAGATCGCCGATTAAAGGCAGCACCGCGTCGTAAATTTTAGTCACCTTGGCGCCGCAGACCACCTGGAACTGTCCGCCCGCAACCACCACGGAAATAACGCCCTCCAGATGTTCCACTACATCCTTCTTTGCCTTACTCTCATCCTTTAACACAAAACGCAGTCTTGTAAAGCAATGTGTTACCGATTTCACATTTTCTTTTCCGCCGACATTTGTCAGAATGTCACTGGCTATTCTGCCATAATCCATAACTCTACTCTCCTTTTTTGAATTTTTTGTTGTCCGGACTCCCAGTGCGTATTACCGAACGGCCTGCGGATCCTGATCGCACCGGGGCGGCCTTTTCCCCGGTACGCTGCGGGCCCCGCATGCTGCCCCTGCAGCAGTTTTCCGTATGCGAGCCTGCGCATAAAAAAAAGACCAAATCGAAAATATAAAGAAGCAACTGAGGCTTCCTTCCTCTTTCAATCTGATCTTGCCTGCCTTACCAGTAACACGTCATCATGGTTATTATTTATGTGTCCTTACTTTAACACATTTTTCAGAATTGTTCAATACTTTTTATGATTGATTTATAATTATTTTATGATTGTTTCTATTTTTTGTATCAAATATGTTAATCTTAACGGAAATATACCTCACCGCTAATGATGCTCAGAAAAATTTTATAAATAACTTTGCGTACGTTTCTCTCTTTTCCCTTTCTTTCCCTCCCATACCCTTTTCCATACAGCTGTCTGGCCGGATGAATCCAGAAGGCGCTGACAGCAACGGAAGAAAATAGAATATTATATTCTTTATACAGGCAGGGAAGCAGATAACCGCGCCAACCGCCTTCCTCCAATCTACCGCCCAATAAAAGCTGCCCTGCAAAAGTAACCATAAATTCCTTTGCAGGAAACGAAACATTTTCGACTTTGAACAGATAAAAATTTCTCTCCGCTCAAATACTGCCTGAGAAGAACAATCGCACGGAGAAGCATTTTCCACAAAGTCCAGAAACGTAAAAAGAACGGTATGCGTATAATAATCCATTTTTGCCATCAATACGGCATAACTCCAGGTAATCAGAAAAGAACCCGGCCTGTAAATAATGTTATCGTTTTCTTTCTTTTTTCATTTGAATGCCTCCTTTGCAAAAATTGTATGGCCAATATTTATCTTTGCGATCGTATGGCGCAGAGGCAGCCACAGACTGAATATCGTATCCGCATGCAAATTACCGCCTGTCAGCACGCAGTCTCTGTCGTGCTGGCTGCGCTTTGTTTGTTTTTTTATTATTTTGTATGTAGAATCTTTTCTTCTTTTCTGTATGAACCAATCGCGCTTTCCATGTTTTCGGTTCTTTCCAGAATCATTTTTTCTAAGCGGTTTAACATGTTGATGAGCTCTTCTTTGTTCAGGGTTTGCACTTCTCCTTTCCGATCTTTCTTTTTTGTTTTATAATAGATTTCTCTATAATCATCAATTTTTTTCTCATCAATAGGTTCTCCATCTATAATATTTAAAGGTATATAATCGTACCCTTTCTCACTTCCCTTTGCCATTACTTTCTGGCAAAACGGTTCCAGCATGAAATATTCGACATACCCCTGAAATGAATCAAAATGATCAAACCATTGTTTCATATGTGTGTTTACTTTTTGCCCCTGCCCATCTTTTTCATATTCGCCATATAGCCTTATATCTGATTTGCACTTTTCAAAATTATTATTTCTTCCATTTATCACATGTTTTATTTCCAGCAATGTCAGATCTACTCTGTCTTCCAGATAGCTCCCCACTCCGCGTATCTTATTATAAACAAAGTCGCGTTTTCCCTCCAACGGCACCGGCCATATAAATGAACCTCCTATCGTTCTTGTGTTTTTTATGTATTCGGTAATTCGGCTAATTATTTTATCCTGCTCCTCTTTTTCCTGTCTTTTATATTGATAAAGCAATCTGGAAAGCGGATGTTTATCGCTTTTATTCTTCTCATATATAGTTTCAGCAGCACTAAATCCAAATTGATCCGATTTCAAGAAGAACAATCTGCCTGTATCGTTTTTTTCCTCAACAGTAATAATCTTCTTATCTACCGAATTTTTCTTATCCTCATGCTTCTGCAGCCATTTCGGCGTTTGGGGCGCATACGCTGGCGGCAGAAAAAAATAACTGTTTTTCAGTTCTTTTTCCAGTTCTTTCTCCCGACCATTCAAAAAATCTGCCAGATCATTATAAAAATCCGTTTTGCTGACATCCTTCACACAATCCGGATCAATATAGGAACCATATTTTTTTGTTCCCCCTAACAGCCTGTCTTTCAAAAAACTGCTGTAATCCGTTTCAAAGCATGACAGTTCATAATATTCAGGCATAATCTCTATCCTCCTCTTTAGTCCTGAAATACTCCCCTCCTTTCCCCTTACACCTCGGCCATCTCCTCATACAGACAGAAAAACACATCCTTCACCTCCGTATCTTCATGGAAATGCCCGAAATGCCATGCCGTAAACTCCGTATTATCCGCCACGCGCTGTAAATACTACCGCGCCCTCTTTTCGTTCTCCATGAGAAGCTGTAAGTCCTCGCGCAGCTGTTCTATGCTGTCTCTGTTCTCGTTCTCCGCATTCGAAAAAAACAAACGCATCCTCAGAAACCTCCCGGATAACATTGTTGTCCTCATCGAGGTGAACGATATCAGTTAAAGCGATGCCATCCCTGCCGGTCATCCCGCTCCGGTCGATCTGAAAGATTGCCTCTGTCCAAATACAGCAGGGACTCCCGCCCCTGCCGTATTTATTCCACAATATATTTTTTATTTTCCACGTCTCGCGATCGTCGCAATATCCACCAGCGTCAGTTTATTTCCCTGTCTCTCCTTGTTTTCCAGACTGGTCACCAGCGCTCTGGCTGTGTCCATGGCCGTGATACAGTTGACGCCGGTCTCGATGGCATTGCGGCGGATTAAGAAACCGTCTCTGGATTTATCTCTGCCCTGCGTCGGCGTATCGATGACCAGATCGATCTTATGACCTAAGATCAGATCCATCACCGTAGGAGATTCCTGAGAAATCTTGTTGACTTTCCTGGCCTTCACGCCCGCCTCATTGAGTGCCGCCGCGGTACTTCTGGTCGCATAGATGATATAGCCAAGCTTTTCAAAGCGGCGGCCGATCTCGATGGCCTCCCCCTTGTCCGCATCTTTCACGGTGATGATCATCTGCTTGTATTTCGGCAGATCCACGCCCGCCCCCAGAAACGCCTTGTAGAGCGCCTCATCGAAGGTCTGCGCAATACCCAGGCACTCTCCGGTGGACTTCATCTCCGGCCCCAGAGAGATCTCCGCCCCTCTGATCTTCTCGAAGGAGAACACCGGCATCTTGATGGCCACATAGTCCGCTGCTTTCTGTAAACCGGGCTCGTAACCCAGATCTCTTATCCTTTTGCCCAAAATCACTTCCGTTGCCAGATCCACAATCGGAATGCCCGTCACTTTGCTGATGTAGGGCACGGTACGGGAGGATCTGGGGTTCACCTCGATCACATAGACTTCGTCCCCCACCGCGATAAACTGGATATTGATCAGGCCGATGACATGCAGGGCCTTCGCCAGACGTCTGGAATACTCGGCAATGGTTTCCTTCACCTTCTCACTGACTGTGAAAGCCGGGTAAACGGAGATGGAGTCGCCGGAATGCACGCCGGTGCGCTCGATATGCTCCATGATCCCCGGAATCAGAATATCCGTGCCGTCGCAGACCGCATCCACCTCCAGTTCCTTTCCCTGTAAGTATTTATCCACCAGGATCGGATGCTCCTGGGAATAGCGGTTGATGACCGCCATAAACTCTTCGATCTCCGCGTCGGAGATGGCGATCTGCATGCCCTGGCCGCCCAGCACATAGGAAGGCCTCACAAGCACCGGATAGCCCAGACGATTCGCCACTTCCCTGGCCTCCTCGGCGGTAAACACCGTACCGCCCGCCGCTCTGGGGATCTCTGTCTCCTGTAAAATCCGATCGAACAGTTCCCTGTCCTCGGCGGCATCCACATCCTCCGCCTTTGTGCCTAAAATCGGCACGCCCATCTTCATCAGATCCTCGGTCAGCTTGATGGCCGTCTGGCCGCCGAACTGCACCACCGCGCCGTCGGGCTTCTCCAGCCTTACGATATTTTCCACATCCTCAGGCGTCAGCGGTTCGAAATACAGTTTATCCGCAATGTCAAAGTCCGTGGACACCGTCTCCGGATTGTTGTTGACAATGATCGTCTCATAGCCTGCCCTGGAAAATGCCCAGGTGGCATGAACGCTGCAGTAGTCGAACTCTATGCCCTGCCCGATCCGGATCGGCCCGGAACCAAGCACCAGCACTTTCTTTCTGTCCTTCGTCTCCACGGCTTCATTCTCGCCGCCGTAGACAGAGTAATAATAGGGCGTCTGAGCCTCAAACTCCGCAGCGCAGGTGTCCACCATCTTATAGGAAGCGGTGATGCCGTTTGCATCGCGCATCTGTTTCACCGCCTGCCCGGAAAGTCCGGTAAGTCTTCCGATCACATTGTCCGGAAACTCTAACCGCTTTGCCTCCCGCAGTGTCTCCACAGAAAGAGCGGCGCCTTCCTGTTCCAGCTTCTCCTCCATCTCCGTCAGAATAGCGATCTTATCGATAAACCACTTATCCACCATGGTGATATCGTAGATCGTATCATAATCGATTCCCTTTCTTACAGCCTCTGCGATCAGGAAGATCCGCTGATCATCCACCTTCTTCATACGCTCAAGCAGATCTTCTTTGGACAGCGCCGAAAAATCATAGCTGCGCAGACAGTCCACATGCTGTTCCAAAGACCGAAGCGCCTTCATCAACGCTCCCTCGAAGCTGTTGCAGATGCTCATCACCTCGCCGGTAGCCTTCATCTGGGTGGTCAGCGTCCGCTTGGCCGTCAGGAACTTGTCAAAAGGCAGCCTCGGAATCTTCACCACACAATAGTCGATAGCCGGCTCAAAGCTGGCGTAAGTCTTTCCTGTGATCGCATTTTTAATTTCATCTAACGTATAGCCCAGAGCGATCTTTGACGCCACCTTGGCGATGGGATAGCCCGTAGCCTTGGAAGCAAGCGCCGAAGAACGGCTCACCCTCGGGTTTACCTCGATCACACAGTATTCAAAGCTGTCAGGATGCAGGGCAAACTGCACGTTGCAGCCGCCGGTGATCTTCAGCTCATTGACGATATTCAGGGCCGCGCTGCGAAGCATCTGGTATTCCTTATCCCCCAACGTCTGGGAAGGCGCCACCACGATGGAATCTCCGGTATGGACGCCCACCGGATCGATGTTCTCCATGCTGCAGATCGTGATACAGTTGCCTGCACTGTCACGCATCGCTTCATATTCTATCTCTTTCCAGCCCGCGATACAGCGTTCCACAAGCACCTGTCCCACTCTGGAAAGTCTCAGACCGTTTTCCAGAATCTCTTCCAGCTGCACCTGATTGTGGGCAATGCCGCCGCCGGAGCCTCCCAGCGTATAGGCGGGACGCAGCACCACCGGATAGCCGATCTTCGCCGCAAAATCCACACCGTCCTGAATGTTCTCCACCACTAAAGAAGGGGCGCAGGGCTCCCCGCACTTCTCCATGGTCTTCTTAAATTCCAGACGATCCTCCGCCTTTTTGATGGTCTGTGCCGTTGTGCCGATGAGCCTCACATTGTGGGCCGCCAGGAAACCGGATTCCTCCAACTCCATGCCCAGGTTAAGCCCGGCCTGACCGCCCAGCGTGGGAAGCACGGAATCCGGCTTCTCCTTTTCGATGATCTGCTCAAGCACCTTCACCGTCAACGGTTCGATGTACACTCTGTCCGCAATATCTCCGTCCGTCATGATCGTAGCAGGGTTGGAGTTTACCAGCACTACCTCCATGCCCTCTTCCTTCAGGGAACGGCATGCCTGGGTGCCCGCATAGTCAAATTCCGCCGCCTGGCCGATCACAATAGGACCGGAACCGATCACAAGTACCTTTTTAATCTCCGGATTTCTAGGCATGTTCCATCCCTCCTTTTTTTTCATCGATCATTTCCATAAATCTGTCAAACAGGAATCCGCTGTCCAGGGGTCCCGAACAGGCCTCCGGATGGAACTGCACCGTAAAGATATTTTTCCCTGTGTAGGAAACTCCCTCACAGGTGCCGTCGTTGACATTCACAAAGGCGGGCTTTGCCACCGTCTCATCAAGCTTCTCCATATCCACCACATAGCCGTGATTCTGGGAAGAGATATACACCTGTCCTGTGGCAAGATCCTTCACCGGATGATTGCCGCCCCGATGCCCGTATTTCATCTTGAAGGTATCCGCTCCCGTAGCTAACGCCATCAGCTGATGTCCCAGACAGATCGCAAAGATCGGTACATCGCTCTGATACAATTTCTTCACTTCTTCTATGACAGATACACATTCCTTCGGATCACCCGGTCCATTGGACAGCATAATGCCGTCCGGTCCATCCGCCAAAATTTCCGCAGCCGCTGTCGGCGCAGGATAGACTGTCACCGTACAGTCTCTATTTACCAGGCAGCTGATGATATTGCTCTTTGTGCCGAAATCCACCAGCGCCACCTTCCGTCTGCCCTCGCCGACAGTGTATTTTTCCCTGGTACACACCTTCTCCACCACCTTGCCGGGGGTGTAGGCTCTAAGCTTCGGCAAAATCTCTTCCACCACAAAATCCTCTCTCGTGGTAATCATACCGTTCATGGTCCCTTTTTCCCGCAAAAGCTTTACAAGCGCCCTGGTATCGATCCCCGCGATGCCAGGAACCTCATACTTGTCCAGAAATTCCTGAATGCTCATATCGCTCCGGAAATTACTGGGCATTCTCGACAACTCCCTGACGATAAACCCATCCAGACAGGGGTGGGAAGACTCCATATCCTGCAGGCAGACGCCGTAATTTCCAATGAGCGGATAGGTCATGCAGACAGCCTGTCCCGCATAGGAGGGATCCGTCAGCACTTCCAGATACCCCGCCATGGATGTGTTAAAAACAATTTCACTGATGATTTCTTTTTCCGCACCGATATGCGTCCCCTCAAATACGGTGCCGTCCTCTAAAATCAGAAAAGCTTTCATGCAGTATGCTCCTTCTTCAATAAGCCGCGTTTTCTGTTCCTCGCGGTATTATATCACAACTCGTTTCGTTTGTCAGCGGAAAGAAGAAAAAAACCGTGAAACTATATAACTGTCACGAAACTCTACAGGATTTCTTTTACTGTTCACTGTGCAGTGATTACTGTGACTTTGTCACAGAACAATATGTTTTTTCTCTGTATAATGAACAAAAACACAAAAGGAGTTTACCCATGATAAAAAGAAAAGCAGTTGTCAATGTGCAGGAATGCGTGGCCTGCGGATGCTGTATCAAAGTCTGCCCCCGAAATGCCATCACTGTCCCAAACGGCATCCATGCCTCTATTGACAGGGATCTGTGCGTCGGATGCGGCATGTGTGCAAAAGAATGTCCGGCAAGTATTATTACACTGGAGGTGACAGAGGAATGAATAAAAAAAAGAAATGGTATGATTACCTCTGGATCGTATCGCTTACTTACCTGATCCTTGGATTTTTCAATATCCTTTTTGCCTGGCTGGGACTTTTATGCTTTTTCATACCGCTTTTGATCGCCATCATAAAAGGCAATAAGGCCTACTGCAACAAATACTGCGGCAGGGGACAGCTCTTTTCCCTGATCGGCGGCCGGTTTGGTCTCTCCCGCAGAAAAGATATCCCCGGATGGATGAGATCAAAATACTTCCGATACGGATTTTTAATCTTTTTCTTTGCGATGTTCTTCCTCATGCTGTGGAACACCTGGCTGGTCTTTTCCGGCGCAAAGGATCTGAGAACTGTGGTGACGCTGCTGTGGACCTTTAAGCTGCCCTGGCACTGGGCCTATCACGGCACTCTGTTCTCTGACGGCGTCGCACAGTTTGCCTTCGGTTTTTACAGCGTGATGCTTACCTCCACTGTGCTTGGGTTTATTACGATGGTTTTATTTAAACCCCGTTCCTGGTGCGTCTACTGCCCCATGGGAACCATGACGCAGCTCATATGTAAACTGCAGGCAACACACTGAGCGAACCGGCCGTCAAATTATTTAACAATATATACCCTGCCCGGAAAAACTGCTGAACATATGGCCCCGTCAATATAACAATATCTATGTGACTGCGTCACAGAAACAGGAAAGAAAACACGATATACTAGTATCAGAAAAAAGAAAGGAATGTAATAAACATGTCAGTACTTACCGTAAACAAAAATAACTTTGAAACTGTAACAGCCAGCGACAAAACCGTGCTTTTAGATTTCTATGCCGACTGGTGCGGCCCCTGCCGCATGGTATCTCCCCTGGTGGATGAAATCGCGGAGGAAAATCCGCAGTACCTGATAGGAAAGGTCAATGTAGACATGGAGCCTGAACTGGCCCAAAAATTCCAGGTTTTAAGCATCCCCACACTGGTCGTGCTCAAAAACGGAAAACCCGTCAGCCAGTCAGTGGGGGCAAAGCCGAAGGAGCAAATACTCGCCATGCTAAAGGGTTAGTTTCCGCAGGCGGTTTTTATCCAGAATCCGGATACCGCCTCTGGAAGATTCCACGATTCCCTCACCGGCAAAATATTTTAACATCCTGGATACCACCTCACGGGCAGAACCCATATACCGGGCAATCTGCCCGTGCGTCAGCGCAATGGTATCCGATCCGGTCCTCGCCGCCTCATCAAAAAGAAAGATCGCCAGCCGCCTGTCCATACTCATAAACAGGATCTGCTGCATCACCCACATCACATCCGAAAAACGGCTGACTGCAGTTTCCAGCGCAAAGATCCGTATGTCCGGATTTCGTTCCGAAACCGACGCAAAAGCCGCCCCGCCAACCACCAGGCATTCGCTGTCCTCCTCTGCATCCACAAACACATCAAAAGTGACGGCATTTAACACGCAGGAAGCCGACAGCATACACAGATCCCCCCTGTGCAGACGATAAAGCGTGATATCCTTTCCCTCCTCCGACATCATATAAAGTCTGAGACTTCCGGAACGAACTAAGATCACGCCGGAGCATTCGCTGCCGTCATGTATATTCTTCCCTTTCGGATAAACCACATTGGAAGAATTCTGACAGATATACTCCCTGTCCTTTTCCGATATTTTCTCCCAAAAGGGAAATATTTCCCGATATACGGAATCAAACGTTGTCTCCGACATATTCGCTTCTCCTCTTTCATTCTTCCATGTTTATATCGACAAAAGCTACCGTATTACCCTACCAGTACAACGCCACCTTTTCCATCGCGTTCTCCCTGCTGAGGCTGTATTCCTTTATAAGCGCAGAAATACCCTGTTCCCTGGATCCACTGAATTCTTTTATGATGTTGAGCGCGCTTCGGATGCCGTTCTCTCTTTCTTCCGCCTTTCCTTCTGCTCTTCCCTCTATTTTTCCTTCCGCTCTTCCTTCAATCTTACCCTCTTCCTTCATATCTTCAAATGCCTTACACATATCAAACTCTCCTCTCTCAAATTCTTCCTTCTCCACACCTGGTATCTTTTTTATATTCGTCAGCTTCGACAACAGTATCTTCGCCTCTCTGCTTAAATCTTCATATCTATCCCTGTGCTCCTCCATTTTTTCTTTCTTCACTACCTGTTCTCCATTATACAGGACTCCGTTTACCAGATCCGCAAAAATCTCTTCATTTTCCAGATAATCACTCTCATAAACGTCCGCTTTACCCATTCCTTTTCCTCCCTTTATGCTGTTTTCATATAAGGGAGCCTTTTCTCACGAATGTGATAAGATAGTCAAGAAATCTCAGAAGTTCCCAGATATGTATTTTTATACTACTTCAAGTGGTTTCGGTTTGCAATATCTGAATCTGTTTTTTATAAAATTTTTATTTTTTAGTATATAACAAATTCAATACCTTTGCGTATTATGCAAATCACTGACGACAAAGCAACAAATTTCATTCTCTCCGCTAAAAAACAGTCGCCGCAGATTACTCCCCGGCGCCTGTTTTATTACGTTTACCCATTCTTTTTGCGAAGTTTCCGCATTGGCTTATGCCCGAACTTCCTGCTCCTCATCCTTTACCTCTTTACGGGACAGCCAAACTACAACTGTCTGTACGATGGCAATGATTGCCATTAAGATCGTATAGCGGTCTACGAATGCGGTGGGAAGTGTAATGTCTTCTGTCAGAATAAATGCGATGACAGAAATGACAGCTACCAGCAGACTGATAATACGCATAATGCCTTTTTTCTTTAACTTCTTCTTTTCTTCATCATCCTCTTCCTCGGATGAGCCTTTCGTTTTAATAAAGTAACCGATCAGCAACATCAGGGATTCAAAAACTGCCAGATTCATCAGCGCAAAGTTGATGAGTGCCCATGCCGCTCCTTTGCCTGCTGCCAAAGGTACAGCTTCCTCACCCAGTTCCTCTGTCCCGGTAATGGTCTCTTTTTCTCCTGCTGCCAACGGTACTTCCTCATCCATAAGTTCTGTCACTTCAGGCGTCGGACCCGCAAGCGCCGCTGTCTGTGCGGGCTCTGTCTGTGCAGGCACTACAGGCGTTACTGTCGCCGCCACCTCTGCAGGTCCCACTGCGGGAACAGGCTCCGGTATGATCGTTGTCGGTTCCGGTACGGGCGTCGGCGTCGGTTCCGGCGTTGGCATCGGTTCCGGTGCAGGCGTCGGTGTCGGTTCCGGTGTTGGCGTCGGTTCCGGTGTTGGCGTCGGTTCCGGTTCCGGTGTTGGCGTCGGTTCCGGTGTTGGCGTCGGTTCCGGTGTTGGCGTCGGTTCCGGTGTTGGCGTCGGTTCCGTACCATTTCCTTCAACCTTAATTGTCACTTCACCTCTCGGTTCCTCTCCTTCTGGCTTTCCTTCATAATCTCCTGTCGCCACATTAACGATTTCTGTTCCCTCTTCGGTTCCTTCCTTTACAGTCGCTTTGATGGTCAGCGTCGCACTTGCTCCTGCTGCCAAATCTCCTATCATATACACATCATTCGCAGGTTTTTCCCCGCTCTCCACACCATTCAATTCCCAGCTCACGAATTCCAGCTTCTCATTCAGCGGATCTTTCACTGTTACTCCTGTTGCATCAGCATCTCCGGTATTTTCTACCTCGATAGTATAAATTACAGTTTCTCCGGCTTTCGGACTTGCATTATCTACTGTTTTTATAACTTCCAGCTTCGCTGCTTTCTCATCATTATTATCAATCTCCGTACCGTCGTCCGTGTCCTCAGGATTTTCTCTCTCACCTTCTCCGCCAGTTGTTCCAGATACCGTGTTGTACAGTTTTCCTTCCTTAAGCTCCTCATCGCCTGTTACAGTGTATGTCGCAGTAACAGTTTCAGATTTGCCCGGCTCAAGAGTAACTTCCGACTTGCTGAGTGTCGCTCCCGCAAGCTGCTCAGTTAATTTAACTGTCTTCCTTACATTGGAGTTATTTGTTACTCTGATGTTCCAGACGATCGTATCACCTTTTTCAGCTGTAGTCTTATTCGGATCATCATTTATGGAAAAACGGGTCTTTGTAATCGATACACCATTGTTATCATCTACAGGCGGAGCAGTTTTACTATAAGTGTTGGTGATAGTGCGGGTAACGCCGCTGGCCATCGAACTAACTATACAGGTAATCGTTCCGTCAGCATTTTTGGTCATATAAGCTCCGCGCACACCGGACTCATAAGTATATCCCTCAACATCACAATCTTCTGTAATAGTAAGCACATTTGTCGCATTGTTATCAGGATTGCCTGCCAGCTTCTGCCCGTAGAAATACGGTACCTGCCACGTTACAGTCATTGCGTCCTCATCAACTGTTCCATTCTGGCCGGTCAACGTTCCGCTGGATGTAAGTGTCCCATTAGTGGTATCTGCACAAACAAGATTATAGCTGATCGTGAAATCTTCAGGAACATCATTTAAACCCTTGAATTCTTTTACCAGCCTGAATGTTCTGTCAGGAATAACAGGGGCATTTTGCTCCCATACAGCTGTCAACGTTCCTGACACAGTACTGTCAGCAATACCCGTCATATTAATCTGGCCAGTTGAAACAGTATAATTGCCATTTCCACTATAAGTCCAGCCTTTAAACGTATAGCCATCTCTTATCGGTCTCGGCGATCCATACCCATCAGCATCTTCATAGAAAATATGTGTACTGCTCCCGCTAGTCTCTGTCTTTGTCTTGCTGCTTCCATTGTAATTTTCTACTTTGCCGCCATTGTAATTCCAGGTCAGATTATAGGTATATGTCTCCTGTCTCATCGTACGATCATACCGCAGTGTAAACGTGCCCCGATTACCAGTTGCTCCTTTACTGACATAAATCGAACCCGGGCTTGCTGAGGAAAAGGTATAAGTATTCCCATTATAACCCGTCTTCTTTGGAATGGAATTAGAAGCATACACAGAACCATTATAACCGAGCGGCGCCATTTCAAACGTCTCACTTACCTGGCCATCATACCCGCCATTTGTATAATACTGGTGAATTACTGTAAAGGACAGCTTATTGCTGCTATCTCCACCACCAGTGCCGGTAGATTTCAAGTTGCTGTAAGTAGCAATCCCTCCCGTATATATAATATGACCATTGGCTCCAACGCTGGGCTTATTAAAAAATGCACTTCCGGAACATACCGTGTCATATGAATGAGTCACCCCTTCCCAAATAGTAGAGGGGGCCGGTATTTGAAAGCTGTTATTATGTTCACCGTATGGAGAGCCGAATTTAACACTGGAAGTACTTATCGATTCCACGTACCAATGTCCATTGATACAATCGCCCACCTTTAATTTTGTACCGGTAGGCGCAGCTCCACTGGGGTATAAAGTAATATGTGATGTATAGGTTGTATAGACCAGTTCCTCAATCCCCTCATCCGAATTCCCCGCCGCCACCTGTTCACGGCAGCCTGCAATATACGCATACGCCTCACTCTGCGCCTCTTTATCCTCCGGTGAAAGTCTGCCATACATTTCCAGACAGATATCGATCGCCATCAGCAGATCCTCCGCCTCGTCGACCTCTCCGACTGCCGCTACAGCTGCCAGAAATTCTTCCAGCGCCGCATATGTCTTTTCGGTTTTAAGCTCTGCGGGTGCTTCCATACTATCCTCCGTCGCCTGGTCAGTGTTCGTTTCACTGTCCGAAGGAGCAACAGCATCCGTTTCTTCCGTATCCGCATCAGACGCCCCGGAAATTACCTCCCCATTTTCTGCATCTGCCGCATCGGGTTTTGTGCTGTCATCGTCGGTTCCCGGAAGTATATTACCTTCCGTCACCTCCGGCTCTTCCTCTACGTCGGACGTACCCGCTCCTTCTGAGGTTTGCAGATCTTCTTCCATATCGGGCGCTCCGGCCTCCTGTGTCGGCGGCTCCTGTGTTTCCACAATGTCTGTCCCGGGCGTCTCTACAGTGATTTCTTCACCCTCCACAGTCTTCTCTGAAACCGCTTCCTCCACAGTAATCTTTTCATCCGGGCTGTCTGACGCCGCAAAGCTGGACATGCCTGCATTGCCTATCAACATGCTTACGACCAACACGGCTGACAAGAACTTCGCCCAGAACGGTTTCTTTTTCTTTGTTGCCATTTTTCTGTTTCCTCCTCTCAATATTTACGCAATGTAGTTTGCCGCCTGTTTCCGCCAGGCTCATTCGGCAAGCATCTCATCTAACAGCTGAAGCAGTTCCAGTACGCTGTGAAATACAAACTCACGTTTTTCATTCTGCCATACAAACTTCCCCTGCAATGTGTAATGTTCCCGAAAGAGAATCTGAATGCGAAACACCTCTTTTCCCTCTTCCTCGTTATATTCCGGATGGACAAACGGCGGAGGAGGATTTGGACAGTTTTCCAGATCCATCAGACTGTTCAAAAGCAGAACCATCTGCGACAAACTCTGAAGTTTTTCTTTTTTATCCAGCCGCGGATGTTGCAGATAGCCTGACATAATACCATTTTCATAGGATATTACCGTGACTACCGCTTCCCTGCTGCCACAGGGAACCATTTTTTCCTGAAATTTTATATTGTCACCCCCTTCCCTGGATAAATTTAATATAACAGTCCGCTGTGACAGGACTGTTACATTTTCCGGAGTTGTGAACCCCTTTTTGCTTCATCTGCTATTCTTTGAAAGGAATCTTTGCGATATGATATGTAATATTTGCTTTGGAATGGCGATAGGTTTTGTAGAAGTTCCGGTCAAGCCTGCTTGTCACCAGCTGTGCTTTTTCCACATCGGTATCCGACAGCATGAAGATATAGGAGCCTGCTTCCAGCCTGGCCACAGGATCGCCGGCTCTCAGCCCCTCCAACAGGATGTGCTCCAGTCTCCGGCCGTCCGTGGCGGGCACTGCTCCCTGCCCCAGCCTGACAACGACTAACGTGGAAGTTCCATTGGAGCGGGACAGATGTCTTCTCTCTAAAGCAACAATGCTTCGAAACATTTCAAACGTACAGAAAAATGCCTTCTCTTCCGGATCTTCCTCTTTCAACAGCCCGAAAATGTCTGAGACCACCATCTCCCTTTTTTGCAGCCCTCTCGCCAGCATACAGACCTGTTCTACATGTTTCGACGGTTCTGTCTGGAACTCTTCAAACAGCCTGTTCCGAAACAGTTCATACTTTTCGAGCGCCTGATCCGGCTGTCCAAGCGCGATCAGCGCCTGCATCTGATAAATCACAAAATCTTCCAGAGCAAAATCGATGCGGCGGGCCTGTTCACAGATGTCCAGTATTTCTATCCACTGTTCCTTCTTTTCCAGCAGCGGCAGCAACACTTTGCAGGCGTCCAGATAAAGCGTCCGATAGTACTGTCTGAGTCCTATCGCCCACCCGCTGTCATTGGCCTGGAGAAAATCTCCTCTGTACAGGGAGACAGCGAAAAGAAGAGCCTTCAACTGCTCCTCCCCCTTTTTCTTTCCCGCTTCCAGAAACGCAGTTTCAAACTGCTTTGTATCTAATTCCAGACAGATATCCTGATTCCAGGCATAGCACCCCGGAAGTGTCAGCAGAATATCCTCTTCCTCAGGATAAACCTCTTTTAAAAGGGCCCGTGCCCGGAACAGTATGCGCCGCAAAGCATTAGCTGGTGCATCACTGTGTTCCGGCCAGAACTCTTCGATCAGTTCCCCCACGGAAATATTTCTCTCATGGTGCACGATCAGGTACTGTAAAAAAGCCAGAACCTTACGCCCGGCCTTCAAGGCGATTCCCTCACAAGAAAATGTCCCTAACAGCTCAAAATGCAGAATCTTTTTTTCACTCACCATCTTTTACTCCATCGGCCATTTTCTGATACTTTCTCTGTAATTCATGAAATGGAGTTTTATTTTCAGGTACTCCGCATGCCTCAAATACATTTTTTAAAATCTGAGCCGCCTTTTTTTCCGAAAGTTCCGCTATCTGCCGTCCTTCTTTCATCTGTCTTCCCCTCTCCAACCAGCGGTCATACGCCGCGCGAACGGCCGCTGCCATCCAAAATGACGCAGAAAATTATACTCTGCGCCATTCCTGTACAGTGATATGGGGAATTCTTACTTTTCAAAATGGGAAGACTATTTTCAGACGGTTCATGTTTTCCCTCTTTAAATCCAAATTGGGATGGACATACTGATTCATGGTAATGCCAATATTGGAGTGCCCCAAAATCTCACTCAATGTCTTGACATCAAATCCGGCCTCAATACAACGTGTGGCAAATGTATGCCGTAAGGTATGGAAATGAACCTCTTCCATACCGCATGTTTCCGTATACGCTTTCAGACGCCGCTGGAGTTTTCTGGGATCCATACACTGCTCTGTGCCGGTCAGAACAAAAGTTTTCGAGCCTGTCCGGCGAAATCTGGTACATAGAGCCGCAAGATCGGGCATGAGCGGAATGATCCTGCGGGAGCTATCGCTTTTCGGCGTGCCGATCATCACCTTTGTCTTTTTATCGCTGTTTTCGTCCATATGCCTGATCCGCTGCGCAGTATGACAGATAGAGATCGTGTATGTCTCAAAGGAAATGTCATGCCATCGTAACGCACAAATCTCTCCAATGCGCATGCCGGTGCGCAGAGCCATATATACGCCAAGCTTGAAAATATCCATTTCCTTTGCCAGAAACCTGATAAAGCGCTCTTCTTCTCTTTCATCCAATACCCGTACCTCTTTCCTGTTCTCTTTCGGGTAAACGATATCCAGCTCCTGAAAGCGAAGCCCGTTTTTTTTCTTCGCATACAGAAATATGGCATGAAACAACGCTAAAATATTACGGACCGTCTTCGGTGAAAGTTCCCTCTCCTGTAAAAGCATCTTTGTAAAAGCAGTCACTTTTTCCGAAGTAATATCGCAGGGATGATCCGATCCGAAGAACGGGATGATATGTTTCCCGATATCGCGCTCATATTTGATAAGACTTGAAACTTTTAAACAGGTGCAATTGACCGACAGCCAACTACTGCAATAATAAGCGAAGGTTTTGTTAAGATCCTCCATCCTGTTTTCATAATATGCCATTTGATCTCTTTTCTCTTCATAACTGGTAATTCCTCTCTGCATCATTTGTCACACTGCCTCCTTTTCTTTTCTATTTTATCAAAACAATGACGCAGAAACAGAAAATAACATCTGAATTTTTTTGGTCTTGCAAAAATTGGGTGAAATACTTATAATTATAAAATGAGAAAATAAAGAATCAGAGTGACGCAAAGTATAATTCTTTGCGTCATTTTTTTATGAGCATAGATTTTTTCACTTTTTTCAGTGGCTGTAGCAGTCTGTTTTTTGACATCGACAGGAAACTCCCGATGCCGGAAATACAAAAAGGCTGCCGAAACAGCCTTTTTCTTTCTTTATCATTCGTTACATATGAAACTCCTCCAACTCCTGCAGCCTGTCCTCATATTTGGTCCCGAGGCATTCCGTAAATGCCGCTTCCTTTTTCATGCCTTCCAACGCCGCACCGGCCGCTTTGATCGGCTGCAGCGTGCCTGCTCCGGCGATACAGCCTCCCGGACAGGCCATGCCCTCCAACAGGTATCCGTTATATTTTCCGGCCTTCGCCAGTGTCAGAAGCTTTCTGCAGTTCTCCAGCCCCTCTGCATTGGCCACCTTGATCTCCCTGTCCGGCTCCATCTCCTGAATCACATGGATCACGGCTTTCGCCACGCCGCCGCTGGCCGCAAACCCTCTGCCGTCCGCGCTGGCACGCAGCAACGGCTCGCCCTCGGGAAGCTTTTCAAAATCGACGCCCTTCGCGTCGAACATCCCCGCCACTTCCTCAAAGGTCAGCACAAAGTCCACATAACTGCGGATCGTCCGCCTGCTGGCCTCCAACTTTTTCGCCGCGCAGGGCCCTACGAACACGATCTTGCACGCAGGGTTGCGCTGTTTGATCAGCCTTGCCGTCAGCACCATAGGCGTCAGCGCCATGGAAATACATTCCGCCTGTTCCGGGAACAGCTTCTTCGCCATCATGGACCAGGAAGGGCAGCAGGATGTGGCCATAAAAGGCAGTCTGTCCGGCACTTCCTTCAGGAAATCCTTGGCTTCCTCAATGGCGCACAGATCCGCACCGATAGCCACCTCTCTGACATCCGTAAACCCGAGAGCCTGAAAGGCACTGCGGATCTGCGTATTCTTTAATCCTTTAAACTGCCCCGCAATGGCAGGCGCTAAAATCGCAAACACCGGCGTGCTGCTCTTTAGCGCCATGATCGTCTGGTAGATCTGCCCTTTATCCACAATGGCGCTGAAGGGACAGCTCACAAGACACATGCCGCAGGAGACGCACTTGTCCTGATCGATCTCCGCCCTGCCGTACTCATCGGACTTGATGGCACCCATGCCACAGGCTTTCTTACAGGGCCTCTCCTGTTTGATGATGGCATTATAAGGGCAGGCGTCCTGACATTTCCCGCATTTGATACACTTTTCCTCATCGATATGGGATCTGCCGTTCACCATGCTGATGGCGCCCCGGGGGCACACCTCCATACAGGGATGTTCCAGACAGCCCTGACAGCCCTCCGTCACCATGATCCGCTTCTCCGGACAGGCGTTGCAGGCAAATTTTATCACGTTGATCAGGGGCGGCTCATAGTACTTCTCCTCGATCACGCTCTCCTCCACGCCTTCTGCGATGGGCGCATGTTCCGATATTTTCCGTAAAGACATCCCCATGGCCACCCGCAGTCTCTCGCCCACGATGGCCCGCTCCAAAAAAATGCTCTCCCTGTAGGAAGCGATCTCCCCAGGGATGATCTTGTAGGGAAGTTCCTCTAGCTTCGCCGGATCGTCCCCCTCATACGCCAGCCTCGCGATCTCCGTAAAGATGGAGTGCCTGATTTCTGTCTTGGATGAATATAACCCCCTCATAAATTACCTCCTTATCTGGCTCCGTTATGTATCGGAGCTTTTCTGCTTTTTTCGTCGCAGTGCAAATTTACATTTTCCTTTTTTCAATATTACATGGCGCCGTCAGGCGGAATATATATGTCATCGGAAAGGTTCCAATATCCTCGTCGCTCTTTCCAGTATCCCGTTCAGATAAGCGATCAGCACACCGTAATTCGTCACCGGAACACCCTGCTCCCTGCAGCAATTCAGTCGGTACATCACTTCCCTCCTGTTTAACATGCACCCGCCGCAGTGCACTACCATCTTATAAGATGACACGTCTGTCGGAAACTCTGTGCCGGATGTGAACAGGAAGTCCGGTTCAACCTTCGTATAGCGTCTGATCAGATTCGGCAGTTTTACGGTGCCGATATCCTCACACTGCCTGTGGTGGGTACAGCCCTCGCAGATCAGCACCTGATCGCCGTCCCTTAACTGTTCCACAGCCGCCGCTCCCGCCGCAAGCAAAGCCAGATCTCCCTTATACCGCGCCATCAGTATGGAAAAGGACGTGAGCGGTACCGACTCAGGCAGAATCCGGTTTACCCTGTCAAAGACCTGACTGTCCGTAATCACCAGTTTTGGGGGAGATACCAATTTCCGCAGCGTCTCCTCCAGTTCCGTATCCCGGCAGACAAGCGCGCAGGCCCTCGCCTCCAGAATCCCCCGGATCATCTGCTGCTGGGGTAAAATCAGTCTTCCCTTCGGCGCTCCCTTATCGATAGGCACCACTAACACCATCGTATCCCCTGTGGACAGCAGATCCCCGATCAGCGGCCTCTCTTCCTCTTCTTTCGGCAGAAGCGCCGCCACCCGCTCTTTTAACTCGTGAATGTGGAAGCCGGTTCTGGCGCTCACCCGGAGAACTTTTTCAGCATACCTGCCTTTCTCCGATAAATCCTCTTTTCGATCTTCCTGAAATCTCTCTGAAAGATCTGCCTTATCATTCTGCGAAAGCCTTTTTGCGAGATCGGCTTTATCATCCTTCGAAAGCTCCTTCGGAATATCCTTCTTGTCATCCTCTGGAAACCTCTCCGCCAAATCCTCCTTATTATAAACTAACAACCAGGGAATCTGCCTCCTCTCAAACTCAGAAATCAGTTCCTCCTCCGCCTCGCCAAAGGGCACGGTTCCATCCGCCACCACAATAGCGATATCCGTCTTCCGCATCACCTGTCTGGCCTTCCCGATCCGCTTTTCACCCAGCTCCCCGGTATCGTCAAGCCCCGGCGTATCGATCAGCACCACCGGTCCAAGCGGCAGAAGCTCCATCGCCTTATAGACTGCGTCCGTGGTAGTTCCGGCTGTCGCTGAAACTACCGAGAGTTCCTGTCCGGTAAAGGCGTTCATCAGACTGGACTTGCCCACGTTGCGTCTGCCGAAAAAAGCGATATGGATCCGTTCCCCGGATGGCGTCTGTTTCATGCCGTTCATCATCTTCTCCCCCTCTCACTCTATTCCCCATGTCCACAGGCGGACATGATACGCTTCGCGGTGCATACTCCCTTCTTCCGGTTCGGGTTTATCGTTTTGCAGACATCTGTACAATGCCGATAAACTCCTCTATCAGTCCATTGACGATCTCCGGCCTATCCGTATTGGAGTTATGCCCGGCATCCTTAATCCATTCCAGTCTGATGCCGGTATTTTTTTGCCAGACCTTACTGTATCTGATGCAGGAGCCCGCATGATCCTTCTCCCCGCACAGAAGAAGAGCCGGACAGGTGATCTCATAGGGCAGATCCGCCTCTATCGCCTTTGCCAACATACGGAAACCGTGGCCTGCCAGCTTCGCGTACCGCTCTTTTTCCCCATCGTAGACCATCATCATATCACGCATCAGTTTTCTTCCGTATTCCGTGACAGCGATCCCTTTCGTCCCCGAGTGAAGCAGCATTTTCCAGGGATAATAACGGTATACCGGTTCCATCCTCTTTAACAGCCACAGTTCCGCCGCCGTTAAATATTTTCTCTGCAGCGGGGCGGAATCGATGGATACGAACCCCCGGAGCTTTTCCGGAAATAACTGCGCATAGGCCTGTCCCACATAGCCGCCCATGGACTGCCCGACGATCACAGGATTTTCTATCTTTTCTGAAGTCAGAATCTCATCCAGCCATCTCGCCTTGTCCATCAGATCAAAAGTCATCTCAAAAGGGTAAGAAGCGGCATGTCCCGGCGCATCCCAGACAAAGACCGTAGCCTTTCCCGCAAAATATTCAATCTGCTTCTCAAACAGTCTGTGGTCAGCGGTCAGTCCCGGCAGGAAGATCAGAGACACCTCTTCCCCGCCTTCTTTTTTATCGAACCAGTAATGTATTATTCCTTTCGATATTTTATATGTCTTTTCAATCATATGGATCACGCACCTTTACTTCACCATTCCGAAGTAATCATGTAGTCTGGCATTGCAAATCTAAAATTATTTCTACCACCAAAATCATTTGCAGCGCTGTTACTATGAATGCTAACCTCCTCCGGCTCTATGACAGGCTCCAAACAACGAGGCATCTATCTGTTAAAATGCATTAGAAATAAAAATCTCTCTGCCCGCGCTTCGTCAATTCCAGCCGCTCTCCGGTCAGCGCTCGCACTTTATCGCTGCCGATCTCTGTAAGCTGCCGCCTGATCATCTCCTCCCCGACCCGCCTTGTGCGGGGCGACGCGTAGTCTTCCAGATACTCCTGCAGCGTCAGCAGGGCATTTGGCAGACAGCAGTTCTGGATCTGTCCGGACTTGCACAGGGACATAAACCGATCCCCGGTCCGTCCCTCCCTGTAGCAGGCTGTGCAGAAAGATGGTATATACCCAAGCTCCATCAGCCAGCAAACCACCTCATCCAATGTCCGGCGGTCCGACACGTCAAACTGGGCGGAGTTCTCTTCCTCAGGCTCCGGTTCCCTGTAACCGCCCACGCTGGTTCTCGAACCGCCGGAGATCTGAGAGATCCCCAGATGCAGCAGACGTTCCCGCACCTCTTTCCTTTCTCTGGTGGAGATGATCATGCCGGTATAGGGCACCGCCACCCGGATGCAGGCTACGATCTTCGCAAAAATGTCGTCGGAGATACCGTTGTCAAAAGCCCCCGGATCGATATCGTCGGCGGGGCATACCCTGGGCACACTGATCGTATGAGGCCCCACGCCGTACACCGCCTCTAGATGCTCAGCATGCATCAAAAGCCCGGCAAACTCATAGCGATAGAGCTCCAGCCCGAAAAGCACCCCTAATCCCACATCGTCGATGCCGCCCTGCATGGCTCTGTCGTGAGCCTCCGTATGCCAGACATAATCGCTCTTTGGCCCGGTGGGATGCAGTTTTTCATAACTCTCCTTATGGTAGGTCTCCTGAAACAGAATATAAGTACCGATCCCGGCCTCTTTCAGTTTACGGTAATCTTCCACTGCCGCCGCTGCAATATTCACATTCACCCGCCTGATCGCGCCGTTTTTATGATGGATCGAGTATATGGTCCGAATAGATTCCAGTATGTATTCAAGCGGATTGTTCACCGGATCTTCCCCAGCCTCCAGGGCCAGGCGCTTATGCCCCATATCCTGCAGAGCGATGACCTCCGACCGAATCTCCTCCTGGGAGAGCTTTTTGCGCGCAATATGCCTGTTTTTTGCATGATAAGGGCAGTAGAGACAGCCGTTGACACAATAATTAGAAAGGTATAACGGTGCAAACATCACAATCCGGTTCCCATAAAAATCCTTCTTGATCTGCTCCGCCAGCCTGTAGAGTTCTTCATTTTTTTCTTCCAGTTCACAGGCGAGAAGCACCGACGCCTCCCTGTGGTTTAAGCCCTTTCGCAGACGGGCTTTCTCCAGGATCGAATCAATCACCCGGACATCCCTTTTATGGACATCCGCATAAGCCAGTGTGTCCAGAATTTCCTGATGATCTATAAATTCTTCCGCGTGTCCGGATCTCGGATCGTACATGGCGTGCCTCCTAAATCAATCGTAATAACTGCACTAATTCGCGCGGTTCAGACTCCTTTGATTCGTTTTCCCCGTATCAAACTGTTTAAAACCGTAAAATTGACCGTTGTTTCAAAAAGCGCTCAACACTCTATTAAGCGGACAGGAAAACTCGGAAAGAAGCTGTAACAGTTTATCCTCTCCGAGCCGTCCATCATCACTTAACAATATTCTACGGTTTTAACAACAATTTTGCAATCAAATATTTCTTTTTTCTTACCCTCTCCTCAAAAAGCACTTCATGAAAACAACCGCCCCCAGCAGACAGAGAATCGTCCCAAAGATCCTGTTCACATAACAGATTTTAAACCCTGTCGCTTTTTTTTGCACAAATGGCACTACCGCCGCGATCAATCCCCACCACACATAAGTCCCCAGGAAGACACCGCAGACTACAAAAATCCTCTGTGCAACCGTAGCCACGGCAGGTACTTCAAAAAAGGAAAAAGCCACAAGAAATAAAAAGACCATCGCCGGATTCGCGATCCCGATCAGAAAAGAGGACAGGCACATTCCGGCGGATCTTGCCGCACTCCTTTTTTCCGGCTCTGCTTCCTGTTTTCCTGAAAGCAGTCTGACGCCCATAAACAGAATCAGGCTGCCGCCTGCCATATGGATCATTGTCTCATACCGTGTGATAAAAGCCGAAATCAGGGTGATGCCGAACACCCCGACACAGGCGTGAAAGCTGTCAGCAACAGAAGAGCCGAGCCCTGTCAAAAGCCCGGCCCGCCTTCCGTAACAGAACGTGCGCTGCACTGCCAGCGCTCCTATCGCTCCGCCCGGTACGCCGAAAATGATTCCGATCAGAATTCCCCGCAGCAGATAACCCATTCTTTATCCTTTCACCGCCGCCGCCAACAGCCTGATGCACAGTTCCATGCCCAGTTTCCCGCTGTCCATATAGAGCTCATAGTATTTCGGATTTCCCCACTCCCAGTCTGTCACCGACTGATAAAAACCGCTTCTGCGCTTATCATTCTTTTTCAGGGCATTCTTCGCTTCCGTCTCGTTAAAACCTTCCTTCTCCATCGCCCTTTTCAGCCGCTTCTCATTGTCAGAATGAATAAACACACCCAGATGGTTTTCCTTTTCCCGGAGGATATAGCCCGCCGCCCGGCCAACGATCACGCAGTTTCCCGCCTCGGCTGCCTCCTCGATGATGCGCTTTTCCTCCAGAAACAGTTTATCTGCCATGGAAAGATCCTTTCCGGAGGAACTTCCCCCCAAAGAGGTTTTGGACAGATTAAACAGCCAGCTGCCATGGCTGGCCTCATCCAGCCCCTCGATCTGGAAGGACGGGATCTGTAGATTTTTAGCCGCTTCCAGCAGGATATTCCTGTCATACAGTTTATACCCCAGTTCTTTTGCCAGTCTCTTTCCTATTTCGTTTCCCCCGCTGGCGTATTTTCGTTCAATTGTTACAATATTATACATAACTGGTCCCCCTTTCTGGTAATTATTCCCATAATCCCATTATACTCACTCTTCTTTAAATTCTCAATCAGTTTTTACTAATTATTTTATCCGATTCCCATCATGAAAATGCCACATCATATGCCGTATACTCGCGGTCAAAATGATACCCCAGCTTTTCCGCAAGCGCCACCGACCATTTATTCTGGGCGTCCCAGCTCGGATACCACCCTCTATTCAGGCATTCTAGGATAAGCTTTGCCCCGCAGATCAGGGCAAATCCCTTTCTGCGGTGATCCTCCTCTGTGTCAATCTGAATTTCGATCCCGCCGATATAACCGGTATAAGAAGAAGCGCCGGAGACCGGTTCCCCGTCCTTTAACATTACAACCCCCAAACCGTATTTCTGATATGTATCATAATCCGCATACTGTTCCACCCAGCCCCTGCACCAGTCCATTTTTCCGCAGCGCTCAAACAATTCCTCCCCGATCAGCTTTAACGCATATCCGGCGGGAAGCCCGTCCACGATCCTTTGCAGCTTCTCTGCGTCAAAGACATCCGGTTCCTTTCTGAACGCATAGCGGACGGTCCGCTTTGCCTTTTCTCCAAGACTCTCCTCGATCAGTTCCGCCCAAGCCTGATCCTCTGGCACCACGATCAGAAATTCCGGCGCTGTCCGCCACAACCCTGCGGACTTTATCACTTCTCCTGCCAGCAGAAACTCCCTGTCAGGCTTCCCCGCCAGAAAGCAGAAATCCCCCAACACTGCCATGGCGGATACCGGATCTTCCTGCGACGTTACAAAAATCTTTCCCATTACGCCCTGTAAACAGGACCAGATCATTGTCTCCTGCCAGCCTGCAAACAGCGGTGCGGCTTTCTCCATTTTCTTTAATCCCTGAATCATTTTACCTCCCATATGCCGTCTCTGGCGCGATGCACGCGCCAGAAATCCTGCTCGTTCCTGCAACTCATCCTTTACACGACCATAATCAGCGTCCCTGCTCCGATCAGCACACAGCCGATAAAGGACTTCACGGTAAACTGCTCATGCAGAAACAGAAAAGCCAGTACCAGCGTAATCACCACACTCAGCTTATCGATGGGAACCACCTTTGATACTTCGCCGATCTGTATCGCTCTGTAATAACAAAGCCAGGACGCCCCGGTGGCAAGCCCGGACAATATCAGAAAGAGAAAACTCTTTCTGCTGATCGACGCAAGACCGCTCTGAGCTCCTGACAGAAATACGATAGCCCAGGCCATGATAACCACAACTCCCGTTCGGACTGCCGTGGCCAGATTGGAATTCACGCCTTCTATTCCCATTTTCGCCAGTATGGATGTCAATGCCGCAAAAACTGCAGACAACAGTGCAAACAATAACCACATATTTTAACCCTCCACACTCATATTCTCATTCGATCGTCACAATAATATACATGGAGAACGCCTGCCTTCGGCAATTTTTCCCGCATTCTCATTATACATACTCATCTTCGGATTCACAATCTCTTTTTGTTAAAAAACTGCCCCTCTGTGACTTTCCATCACAGAGAGGCAGTTTTACAATACTATTCTATGCCTCACCAGCCTCAAAGGACACCGCATCGTCCGCGTACAGCTCTGATAACTGGTCCTCCAGATCCCGTTCCTGCATTTTCATATTATGTCTTTTACAGGCACAGACCGCGATCACCACGATCAGTATGATTGCCGCCGGTATCTCCCACCAGCAGAATCCCCATGCAGTATGTTCAAAAATATATGACATCCTTACGTCCCTCCTGTTTTTTATCGGCTCTGCAGAGTTTCCAGCTTCTCTTTCCTCTCTTTGTCAAACTGACCTTCCCGTCTCTTCTGATTCAGACTGTGCACAATAATCTCCACAAGCAGGAGCACGCCCACGATCAGCGCCGGCAATTCCCAGAAATGCATGCCCAGGCTGTTATGTACAAAGTTGAATAAATCAATCCACATCTTCTCTTCCTCCTGTTACAAACCGCTCTTATCCAGTCCGCCCTGTCTCTTAAACTCCGGACTGCCTTTTCAGTTTCTCCTGCGCCAGTTCATCCGTCAGCTGCGCCAGTCTTCCCTGCCGCTTCTTCATGTCATTTGTATACCAGGTGTACAGAATGAACGCGGCTAACATTAACAGGAAGTGAAGGATACAGCATCTGTCATCGAATATGCCGCCGGCAAGAGGTACTTCCTCATCTGTAATCGGTGTAATAATGACATTCCCGTTGTCGTCCTCATCGACCAGTGCTCCCTGTAACGGTACTTCCTCGTCACCGATCTCCGTCAGTCCGGCGTCTGTCGGTACTATAACCGGCACTGCTCCACCAGGTGTCGGTACTACAGGTATTATGGTATCCAGTATAACGGAATCCGTACCTGTCAGAGAAGCCGGAGGTGTGGGTGGAGTTGAAGGATCCGGATTTCCACCGCCGCCATTACCGCCGCCGCCAGAGTTTGACGTTCCGGCTGCCGTATAATAAACGACCAGCTCAAGGTTTCTTCCCGGCATTTTTCCCGTTACAAATGCTGCGCTGCTGTTGTATCCGTCGATCACAGGTGAATTTACCAGATACTCCTTACCTGCCGGAAGATTCGCCGTATAACTCTCAGCTGCTCTTGTTCCGTCTCCGGTATATTCATAGCGGACTGTCAAAGTGTATAATCCGTCTATCGGAAGTTCTCCCGTCGTATCTTCGCCTGTCGGGTCATCTTCCGCCGAATCACCACCAGGTGTTTCCCCAGTTCCAACTACCGTCACCTTATTTCTGATATCCGTCTTTCCAATATCCCCTTCCTGTACGGTATAGCTGTAATATACGACAGTGCTTGTGCCAGCTGCAAGGGAAGTAATACTGTGGTTGCCTTCCAGTGGTGTTATCGCACCGTTTTCCTCCACTCTCACAGCTTCCGCCTCGCCGAGGGCATTTTGCATCTCATCTGCTATCCTGATATCGGACAGGCTTACATTTCCGGTATTTGTCACTGTCACCCTGAAAAGGATTCCCTCTCCTGCCACAAATCCCGTACCGTTTGCCGGAGCGTTTGCAACTTCCTTCGTCACACGGAGGCCTTTTCTCTCAACCTCGACTTCCACGGGAACCTGTTCCGAGGAATCCCAATTCTCTGTCCCATCCTCCGCCTTCGCTGTAGCCACGTTTACAAAGTCTCTTCCGATATCAGAATCTTTGATCTTGTAGGTCACCGTAAATGTCTCCGACGCGCCGGGTTCCAGAGAGGTAATCGTCTTTGATACACCGGATTTCGGAGCCGATTCTCCTGTGGTTTTCATCAAAGCACTGGCAAATAGTTTTTTCAGGAACTCTTTTACGGAATTTCCGTCTCTTATCGCAACATCCTGCATCACATCAGATACTGTAATATTTTCCAACGTCTGGTTGCCGCTGTTTGTCACGATAATATCAAAAGTTACCGTTTCACCCACTTTAAAGAATCTGTTATCGTTTTTGTCCACGCCTGTCGCACCTTCGGGATTCCCATCGCCGTTTTTACGAATGGATTTCACAACCGTAAGCTGCTTATCCACTCCTTCTGTTGGAATCTTAGGTGTGGTATCTTCCACTGTTATCGTTTCATCTTTCGGTTTCGCTGTGGCTGTATTCGTAAATCCTTTTGTCTGATCATTGGCATCTTCTATATCAGTCGATGTCACCGCATATTCAGCTGTCACCGTCACACTCGCTCCGGCCGCCAGCTTTTTGATCGTCACGGAATTGCCGTTCATATTCTCGTAGCCATCGCTATCTACACCTGTCACACCGGTGATTTTCGCTTCCGTTTTTCCGTCCGTCACAATTACATTATGCAGATCTACGGTGCCGCTGTTTGTCACGACAATCTGGAAAGTAATATTTTCATTCAGCTGATATCTCCCATCTTCTGCCGGGGTGGACGTCACAGTTTTTTCAACTGTCATGCCTCTCCACTGAGCCGTCAAATAAAGATCCTCTGCAGGCATGGTAAAGTTTCCGTTCCCGTCGATCTCTACCGCAGCATCTGTAGTCCATCCCGCAAATTCAAATTTCTGATTACTTCTTTCTGTAGTTTTTACCGGTACTATAGCGGCGTTTGTGGTCTGGGGAGTCCCTTCTTCGTACGGTCCCTCTATCACATCTGCACCGCTTTCCTTACCGTCGGCACGATCTTCCAATACACCGCCGTTTAACTGATAAATCACACGATGTTCCCGATAATCCGGTATATTATTGGAATTGCTGTCCAGAACATAATATACATCTACTTTATTGTCAGCTTCATTTGCAGATACTATTCCCCCTGATGCTCCATACTGAACGCCTTTGTCTTCTCTGGTATCGAGCATGTAATTTATGGTTTTAGTCTCACTGTTCTCCTCAACCGTGCGAGTCTTATGTCCCTCAACATCCGTACTCTCAGTAAAGAAGGATTCTCCATAAGCTACAGGAGGTTCCGAGACAGTTACAGGACTTCCCGTAATCTCGTTTTTCCCGTCATCGCTATAGTGATACTGCACTGCATACTTCAGGTCGGTTCTTACAGTATAGTTGACGGTTATCTCTGTATTTTTCCCAGGCATCTTGCCCTGTACAACCAGCTTATCGCTTGAATATCCTTCGATTACAGGGGATGTTACTTCGTAGTCTTCCCTTTCCAGATACTCACCAACGGCATCTGTTGCCGCCGGGTTGTTTGTCCCGGCATACACATAGTGAATCGTCAGGATATACTTATCCTCCACAGTCGCTGGATCAGTCTGATCCTCTTTCTGGGTTGAACCAGGATCATCCGGGTCAGTTGTGCTTCCGGTCACTTTCGCCTTGTTGATTATGGTCTTTCCTGCCTGTTCACCTCCGGCAGTTCCCGCATCCTCTCTCAATACTTTATAACTGTAATGTAAAATTACCGTTTCCCCTACAGGCAGACTATCGATCTTTCTTATCTTTTTACCATTTATCGTTTCTTCCGTCGTTGTTACAGTCTCATTTTTACCGTTTACCGCGCGGTCAAAAGTCACCGTACCGGCAGCATTTATCGTATCCTCAACAAGAACGTCTTTGAGAATCATATTTCCTGTATTTTTTACTGTGACCGTATAATGAATCATATCATTTACTTTCACATTTACTTCTTCATTTTTGTCAACTGCGGTACTGTTGACAGACGCAATCTCCTTCTCTACACTGAATTCCGGACGCTGTTCTTCAACCTCTACACGCTCGCTCTCTCCTTTAAAGTCATTCCCTTCCACTTTTGCCGTGACGATATTCGTGAATTCTCCCTTTTTCAGGTCTGTTTCCTTTATCTTATAGAATACCTCAAAGGTTTCCGCATTCGCTTTTCCTGGCGCCAGCGTATCAATGGTTATTGTCTCTGCTCCGTCAGGATTTCCATCCACAGTAAATCTCGCACCTTCAATGCTGTCAGACAGCACAATATTTCTCAGCGTCTTTTCCCCTATATTCTCTACTGTGACAGTAAAGTATACCGTGTCGTCTGTCGTGAATTTACCGTCTTTGCCGTGTGCTTCACTCTTTTTCCTGTTGATCGTTTTCGTTACCAGGATATTTCCTTCCTCACTCACCATAGGCACTTCCGGCGATTCGCCCGTATCCTTGGCGTATCCGGCAGATGCGGTTGCTTTATTGGTAAACCTGCTTTCCCCTTCCTCCTTTCTCAGGTCAGTTTCTTTCACTCTATATTGCGCTTTCACGGTCACCTTACTTCCATCACCTTTCGTTGACAGAGATGAAATAACCGCTTTTCCGTCCAATACCGTATACTTCCCTGTGTCATCTTTGATGATTTCAGCATCGGCCAGATTCTCCTCCACCACCACATTGGTCAACTCCACATCCCCGATATTTTCCACTTCAATCGTAAACGGGATCAGATCACCTGCATCATAACCTTTCGTATCGCCATTCTCGTCAGTCTTTTGTGTAAAATTCTTTGTCACTCTCAGACTCTTCCACTGCGCCAGAAGCGTAACATCCTCACTTCCCATAGTGAACTGATCATCCGGCTGATTCAATCCTGTTTTATCTAACCACCCTGCAAACTCTGACACTCCCGTTTCGGTTTTCTTCTCAAACCTGTTGGGCAGCATGGTAACCGTCGCGCCCTCAGGATAAATGCGCGCATCCTGGTAGGACGCTTTTCCTGTAGTCTCTCCTGCTTCCGGAACGGTGTATCCGCCGTTTCCGTCATAGGTTACGCTGTGTTCCAGATAATCAGGAATATCATCCGGACTCTCCTTCGAACCTTCTTCCGGTTCTTCAGGGCCATTCACATCCAGAGCATAGTATATCTTTATCACACGATGTTTCTCTGTGACTTCCACCTTTTTCAACGGATCCGTAAAATTAGCGGTTCCGCCTGTTATCATCAACTGGCCCAATGTCGTAACGATGCCGTTTTCTTCCAACTCCACTTTATCAAGCGCATAGTGACTGCCATTTTCAGTTTTCCCTTCACGACTGACGGCACTTTCATAAGGGATATTATCTCCGACTAACGCCGTACTAACTACTTCCCCTGCTTCTGTTAAGTCCTCTAAGATCTCGCCCTTTGCACCCTTATAATAAGTAATGATCTGATAACTTGTCGGTATTTTTGTAAAGTAGCCTTTAAATACTACATCATTTGCCGGCATTGTAAACTGACCATCAGCAAGCACTACTCCCTCTGATTCCGTCTTCCAGCCGCTGAACTTGTAGCCTTGCACAGCAACATCCGGTTTTACTGTCACTGTTTCGCCGTATTTATGGTCCTCCACATCGGGCAGCTTTTCTTCCGCCCCGGCAGGCACCATACCTGTATACTCATATTTTACTGTCGGCATGTTTCGCTTATAGTACAGCTTCAGGACAGGCGTTTCTCCCCCTGTAAGGATTCCTTCCAGGACAGTTCCCTCTGCCGCCTGATCCCATGTGAAGCCTGCATAAGTGCCTCCGGTCTTCGCCTCCGCTGTTACCTTCTCGCCCACCTCCCCGGTCAGCGTATCTATATCGTCCGGTGTCTCTGCGTAGCCGCCACTCACCTGTTCTTTATAATGTTCCACTTTATATGTAACAGATTTTGTAAAATAAATATCAAACACTACAGAACTGTCATTTATAATCTTTTTCCACTCTGTGTTTTTCGTAAACCTGTCATAACTCTCCCAGTCATCCGGCAGGCTTTCTTCGTATTCTTTCAGCTTATCCTGCAGTCTGATCCGAAGAACCTGGGCTTCCTTGCCCTTTGTACCATATTCCATAAGGGATACATTGGGTTGTGTATACTTTCCTTCAGCATCCGGGAAATATACATTTACGATAAACGGCAGATCACTTACCTCATTAAGCTTCGTCCACTGAGCCGTAAAAGTATATTGATACTTACCATCGTTTCCGGGAACTGCATATTTTTCGTTTTCTGCGTTAATGGAAAATACATCGTTTGCATTATAAATTTGTGCAGGGTTTGAGCCCTCCAGTTTCCATCCTGTAAATACGAATCCTTCCCGGACAGGTAATTTCCCTTTTTTGTCTGATACAGAGAAGGTATCGCCTGATTTGTAACCGTTCCCATTATTTGTATCGACAACTTCTGACTCGACACCGCCATTATAATTATATTTTACAGTATATTTTTTCACTAAAGGTTTCGCAATAATGTTGAGACGTATGTCATCATAATACGTTCCATTGTGCGGATTTGCAGGTATCAAAAATTTGAAATCATACCCTTTATCTTCTCCACTTTCTAAGTTTCCAAGTATTCCGGATATATCCTCAGTACCACCCCAAGTCGCTGAAATATCATCATTCGCTATACTGAAACCATCCTCTACATTAAAGTAAACCCAGCAAGCCTCATTAGAAGGCTGGGTACCATTATCCCATGCAGTAGCACGCTCATAAAATTTAGCGCTTGTCTGCGTTTTTCCCTCTTCCACTAAAACTGCATTTTTTTCATTAAAATAACTTGATGTAACCCAAACTTTTTTGATGCCGCTAAATTCTTTCACCCATATTTCGCTTGAACCGGTATTTTTATAGTTTGATTCAATCCTAACATGACCATACACACCGATACCTTCCGGCCCTTCTATACTGACATGGTATTTGGGCGATGTAGTATTCCAAAATTCCACCTGATCCTCTACAACCGTAAGTCTAACCTTCGTTTTTCCAAACTCTTCGCTGAAAAATAATTCCGTGGAAGAATTCAAGTCTCTGGTGGGAATCAGAGACAGTGTCTCTTCTTTGCCCTCATAACTTAAAGTCACCCAGAACTTGTTCAATACTTTCGTTGTTTTCAGATCCCCATGACCGTGCTTCTCTTCCCAATATCCATTTCCTACAACATCAAACTCTATATTTCTCCCCTGCTCATATTTAGTTGCAAAAAGCGGTTTGTTTGAGTCACCCCCTTGATCGATATACCATTGAGCATAATCCGTACCTCTATTATATCCAAAAGACGTATTCGGCCCTTTCCCCGCTTCACATCCTATATCAGCTTCTCCACTACGCTTCTCCACCTCCACCGTAACAACAATATCCCCCGTTACGTTTCCGGCATTCACACTGTAAACCCCATTATTCTGTGACAGCCCGACGGAATTTCCCCCTGCCATCGCATACACATTCGTTATATCATATCCATACTTCGCTTTCGCAGAGAAATTAAAACTTTCTCCCTCTCCCATCTCTGTCTTTCCCTGCAAAGCAACAGCTCTCTGTGCCTCCGTACTGTCCGGCCCATACTCGTTTCTGTCAACTTTAACGATATAGGTGACACCAAAAGACTTCTGCACACTGTAGATCAGTTCAATTTTAAGAGTATCATCCCCTTCCACCGCCATACGTGTGATGTCACTCTTTTCAGGCACCACATAGAAATGAGTTTTTCCATCCTCATCTCTCTCTGCCTGAATCTCTTTAATATAACTGTCACCATATTTTACACCAACATAAGTATATTCCGGTCCATTGGCCGGCTTACTTACCGCACCGATGCCTATTGTCATCTTATCAGGCGCACCATCAGGCTTGGATACAGTATTATTAAGCTGATCAACATACTTCACTGAAACCTCAACCTCTTTGGTCTCTTCTACAGATTTCAATGTATAATATACGTTGACAACATTATCCTTTTCAGTAATCTTCTCAGTTCCTGTAATCTCACTGCATACATAGACCTGTCCGTCATACTCTTTCTCACTTCCGACTGTCACCGGAACCGGAATCACAGCCTCAAGTTCCAATTCTCCTTCTTCTGCACTCCCTGTATCCTGTATGTAATTTTCATGGGCGTCCCCCTCTTTCCCATAAAAATACAGGATCTGGTAAGAATACAGCTCCTCTTCCTCCACCGTCATCAGCAGCTTATCCGGATCAATTTCTTCTTCCATCCCGGGTACACCATCCAAAGCCCCATTCGCGACTTTGTCAGACACAACCGGCAGACCATCTTCTGTCACTGTCCCGTCAGCCGCTCCGGGAGTATTTGTTTCATCAGCCGCTCCGGAGGTATTCGTCCCATCCGCTTCTCCCGGCGCAGTTGTCCCGTCAACCGTATCCGGCGTAATTACAACTGTCCCCTCAACCGTTCCCCCGTTATTTCCAGGCTGTGCGGAAGGATCTCCTGTCTGCTGCCCATCGGAGGGCTGCCCTGTGGAAGGATCCCCCGGCTGCTGCCCATCGGAGGGCTGCCCTGTGGAAGGATCCCCCGGCTGCTGCCCATCGGAGGGCTGCCCTGTGGAAGGATCCCCCGGCTGCTGTCCGTCAGAAGCCTGCCCATCGCCGGACGCCTGCTGCCCATCAGATGTGCCAAAGTCTTTCTGTTCCGCAGTGATAAACTGATTCCCGCTTGTCACACCGGCTTCCCCAGCAAATTCCGTATTTTCTCCGCCCGTTTCCGCCTCAGGCGCACCTTCGCCGCCTTCCTCATCAGAGGAATGAGCCTGTGTGCCGCTCTCCTCAGAAGCGGTCTCCTCCACATCGCCCACCGCCCATAAGAACGCATCCGAAGAATTGACGCCGACCGTTACAACCAGTATAAACGCCAGAAAAAACGCGATCCATTTTTTGTTCCTGAAAATTTCTTTCATTTCTCTACCTCCTTCATCCGTGTAAAACCGTCACTCCATCCAATTCCCAAAACTTTCTTATCGACCGTTTTGCCTGCTGCCATCATGACCCGGCATGTTTTAGCATAATATATATACCTTTTATCTATGAAGTGTCTGCAAAACACAAAAATGGGTCAGATATTTCATATTTTTT